>JAESFL010000078.1_pt1 | contig 109358 bp, 99 predicted proteins | sample 9269401 | NCBI WGS metagenome assembly JAESFL01 (sample SAMN14506025, study PRJNA617098) | algae metagenome | isolation source: Gloeocapsa sp. UFS-A4-WI-NPMV-4B04 and co-occurring heterotrophs from desert... | place: USA: Utah | collected 2006-10-01 | reverse complement strand
AAAACATGCTTGGCGATATCCAACCCGATTGTAGTAACCTGCTCCATGGACGCCTCCCTCAAGTGAAGTCTGACACCTCACCTTGGCACATCGATGCCGTCGGGGGGCGTCCACCCCATCACCCATATCGGACCCTCCACCATCCCTTGCTTCCGCGCGATCCTGTCCCAGAGCCAAATAGAAGAGGGCAAACGCGACCAACGCCTGCCCCGCCTAAACCTAGATTAAGTTAGACTAGCAGGCCGACTGGTCCTCGCGCATTCTTATGGATCGCGCTGGGCCGCTGATTGTTTGCGACCGATGCACAGTACGATAGCGATTGCTCTGATAGCGTTGGTTGGTCTGGTCATGGTCGCGGTCATCGTGAGCCGGCTAGATCGATCTCAGAGGCCGAATGAGCCCGGTGGGCCGGTTGAGGATGCGGCGCGAGCCGAGCAGGAAGGGCCTCTACCCTGACACCAGATGCGACTCACGCGCCCCAGTGGCTAAGCGGCGCCTTGTTCTTGTCGATCGAGATGGGTCAGCAGCCTTAGAAGTTCGCAAGTGTCGGCGATCTCGGCTTTGATTGCAGGCATCGTCTGGGCATCTGATGAGACCCCTTTCAGGGGAGCGCGTCAGCAGTTTCATCCAGGAGCCTTATTAGCGCGGGCCTCTTCCGATAGGAGCGGCGGACTTTGCGCTCGTCACGCTCGATGGAGTTGCAGCGCAGTTCGCGGAGAGTTTTGTCCAACTCGGCTGCGCGCTCGGCGTCATAAGGTTCTTCACCCAGGAAGTGATTGCAGTATGCGCGCCGCTCAATGAACGCTGCAATCTCCTTTGGTGCGGTTTTGGTCAGGCTCCTAAGATCAACGGCGGGCAGGGTCTGACCTATCAGGAGCAACTCATAGATCAAACAACCGTCCTTTTGCTTCAAGCGGACGCCTGTGGCGCCAGTGGCATTGGCCGCTTACAGAGGGTTAGACGCTGCTGCTAGCACGCCGGAGAGCAACCTGATGAAGTCGTGTTTTGTTTTTGCGGTCTCTCTTGCCGGCCTGGCCGCGGCGACACCCGCAGGAGCACGGATCGCCAGGTGTGTAGTCATCGTGGAAGGTCGGTCGCTCCTGGACGGCCCCTGCGAGTTTCGGCGCGAAGACAGAGACGGCTCCTTCTCCCTGTCAGCTGTGAACGCGCAGGATTGGCTGATGGCCGATGCCGGCACAATGTCTTTATCGGTGACGAAGCCAGGTGTGGCGGAAGTGTTCGTGGTCCAGGAAAGGTCATCCAGGTGGGGGCAGGCTAAGCGCTCGAAGGCTGAGAAGGCTTGCTGGATAGGTACCGCGGCCAACTTCAAGATTTGCGCATACTAGGCAGCGTAGCTCGGCCGTTGCGCTCATTCGGGGTGACACTCTGCAAACGTCCGCTTTCCACTCGTTGCGGACATGCGCGGTTGCCAGCGGCGGTCACCTTCCGCAAGCGGCAAGCTGTCAGCGCGAACCCGGTAATCAGCAAAAGCCATGTCGAGGGCTCCGGGATCGCTGATGGCATCACCGGACGCGCCAACTCTGCGCCCGGAACTAGCTCTCGATCGCCATCGCCCCCGCTCCCGGCACCAGGCAACACACCCCCTCCGCCTCCCGCCACGCTGCCTGAGGGAGCTAATGGAGCAGCGAAGGTCGCATTCTGGCCCGGTGAGCTGGGTGCCGATCCCCGCAGCTGCGGCGCCAGTTGATCGTCATTTAGGTCGATAGGGTCGGCCCGCTCGAGAACTGGCCTTTGTAGTGACTTTGCAATCCGCTCCACGGTGCCGTCGGGTTTATGAGTCGCCGTCTTACGGGGGCGCGGCTTTGCGCGGTGCTCGGGTGCGCCCCCAAGTCTTGCTTTCGCATTCGCCAAAGCTCCGGCGGCACGTGCTCCGGGTGATCTGATTGAGATCGCGTCGGAAAGCTCGTCAGCCTTGGCTAAGCTCGCCGCGACCAAGCCATCTGCAACTGACGTCGTCAGGAGAGCTGCCAGTACAGCAGCAACGGCAAGAGATTTGCCGCGCCGGAACGGGTTCACGCGCTTCATCGATTTGCGACCTTATGCGCGGGCTTATCCGAACCCGTTCCTGCTGCGTGTATCGACCCGGATCGATACGGCAAGGTAACTAAATGGTTAAGCACCGACCGGCCATTTGCGCTGGTCATCCCGTGACTCAAGCAGTGGCAGCGGAATGCCACGACATAGTGACTGCACATTCCACCCGCTAAGCAGCAGCGGAGCTTCAGCGGCCTTCTAAGTCTCCGCTATCAAGTCTTTGGAGCAGGGCTGCGCGCATGCTTCCGACGTTTTCCTGATTATCGTAGCCAAGGTAGATAACGTCAGCGCCCTTCTGCCTTGAGCGACGTCGGGTCCAGATGCGCCAAATAGCCGCAGTCATGACGGACGCCGCGAGAAAGCCAAGGATCGTCAGGCCGAGTAGCACGGCAGCCGATTAGCCGCCCGACCTTAACAACCACTACTTCAGCCTCATGGCCGTCTCTCAGCGTCTCCGGGAACAGAACCAAGATAACAATCGCCGACGGGCGCTTCGTTCCGCCTGAGAGGTGCACCCTTCTTAGAGGCCTCGGCGGCACCACCGGCCTGATTAGCAGCTTTAGCCCGCCGGCCTTTCGCTCCCTAGGCCAATCTTGTGCGCCAGAGCCCGTCGGGCTTCGGACTAGGCTGGCACCATCATCGGGTACGTGTCGCAGTCAGTCGTCAACGGTTTTTCCCGTCGATCGTGTCGGGCTAAGCACGTGCCGGCTGGTCAGCTCTCCTGACAACCGCCGCAAGACCAGTCACTGTTATTGCTAGAGTCATCACAGCCGGTCACGCGACCGCACCTACGATAACCGCTCGCGCCGGAGCTAGTGATGCAGTTCTCGACCGACTGTTCAAGTGTGCAACCCGGCGCCAACAGCGGCTCAACCGCGCCGCGGATTGCTTCCTCGCTTGCGCCGCTCTCCAGCATCTCGGTTAGAAGGCTCAGTGCTTCAGCTGACATGACAGTCCCCTCTATTTTTGCAACGTTCGAATAGCACGAACGAGTATGAGCGCATAACACGTCCGTTCAGCCGCAGCGTCGTCGACGGCGTCGATGTCTCCCAGACGCTGGTGCTGCCGCTGCTAAAGCGGAGCGCGACTAAGGCACTTATGCGAACCGATGCCGCGAAATGCTGTTTAGATGCAACACAACGCGATCTCTGCCTTCGGGCGTGGCACATAGCTCCCGCGGTGTCGCACCGAGAGTGGCAGATCGCTTGCCGACCCAATCGCTGGCCGCCTGCTCGCTGCCCAGCACCTCGGTTGCGAGCTCAACGATGCGCAAGAGGTTCGCCTCTTCGTCCATGTGATACATCCCTGCGCGAGCTGTCTTCAGTGGGAACGAGCAGAAAGAGAAAAGAGGCCCCGCTTTCGCTAGCAGAACCTCCCTCCCCGTCGCTAAACCATCAAAGTTCGCTGAAGCTAAAACCGCCCGCGAGACCCCCGGCGGATCAACTTAACGATGGCCAGAAGAATTATGGCCCCGAGAAGCGAGTAAAGTATCGACGTGATGTTGAGGGGCGCGTTCAAGATCGAAGCCCCGCCGCCGAACAGAAAGCCAGCTAGCAGAGCGCCTACGATGCCGATGGCAATGTCGAAGAAAATGCCGCCGCCTGTGCGCATGATCATGCTGGCCACCCAACCGACCAGAGCGCCCACGATGAGAATGATGATCAGGCCCATGTCGCCCTCCAAAAGAGCTGCAACCACGTGCAGCAGTTACCAGACTCTTTCGGAGGTGAAACAGTTCCGGACCGGTTACTCAGCGTTAGCGGATTCTTCCTTCCGCTTTCGAGGTGCACGCTTCTTGGGTGCCTCGGTTGCGCCACCACCCTGATTGGCAGCTTGTGCCTGCCGGCCTTTGCTGCCCAGCCCGATCTTGTGCGCCATTGCGCGGCGGTGCTCTGAGTAGGCCGGTGCCACCATCGGATAGTCAGGCTTCAGGTTAAAGTGTGCGCGATACTGCTCAGGCGTCATACCGTGGCCAGCCAGGTGCCGGCGTAGCGTCTTGTACGGCTTGCCGTCGATCATCGACAGAATGTGATCCTGCGAAGCTAGAGACTTTCGTACGGTTACGGCCCGGGTGTATTCCTCCTGCGGCTTTGGTGCCGAACTATCCTCAGTGCTCGAACCGGTCGCGAGCTCGTTGATTGTCGTGTGCATCTTCTGGAGGAAGGAAGGCACATCGTCAGCGTTGACGCGGTTGTTCGGGTTATTGAGCCAGGCAATCGTCAGTTCGGTCGCCAGCTCGATCACGTTCAGTTCGTTGTTCTCGTCGGCCATGATGTCTCTCCGTGTTGCAGCGGCGCTAGAGAGGCAAAGTCTGACGGTCAACAAGCCCAGCGGGACCTTGAGCAACTCTAGGTGGGCGAAAAGAGCCCCAGGACTTTGCCTGGAGCTCCTCGTCGACAATCCCTAGAGGTTTAGAGGGCGTTCGGGTGAAGGCTGTAGATGCCGTTCGCATCAACTTGCCATCGATGATGCTCCGGGTTTGGCCCGGCCGCTGACTTTAGCGCCATGGCGATCTGAGCGGTTGAGTAAGCCTTGGCGGACCGCACCGCGCCAATGATGCTTCGTTGAGTATTGGCCCCGGCCTCAATGCTGAACACGATCAACGTTGGGAGCATGTTCTTTCCGACGATGGCCGGGGGAAGATTCGCGGCGTGACGGCAGGCTTCTTTCGCCGCTACGTAGATATCTGGCGGCACATGACCCTTCTGCAGGGTGGACGCGGGTGATGGTGGTAGGTCGATTTGCACTAGTAGTTCCTTGTGGTGAGGGCGCCGGCCGGTCGGCTCGGACGCAGAAAAAATAATGGAAAAGGTGCCCACACCCCGAGAACATCGGAGCGTGGGCATGAAGGTTAGATGGCGATCTGCTTGGCCGCTCCCGCCTCAACGGCAGCCAGCAGCGTGTCATTGGCGAGGTGCGAATAGCGCATCGTGCTCTTGTGATCGGCATGACCGAGCACCCGTCCAACAGCGAACAGGTCGACACCGCTGTTGATCATGAAGGATGCCGCAGAGTGGCGCAGGTCGTGAATGCGCAGGCCGGGCAGGCAGGCCTCGTATCGCGCCGTTTGCCACGCGTGCTTCACGTCGGTGAACGGCTTCTTTGTTTTGGGGTTCGGCAACAGCCAATCGCACTTTTCGAACGTGGGCACTTGGTCGATCAGGTCGATCGCTGCCTTGGAGAGCGGGACATGCCGATGCTTTCCAGTCTTTGACGTGGGGATAAGCCACAGCTGGCGTTCCCGGTCGATGTGCTGCCACTTGGCATTGAGCAGTTCGGACACGCGGGCGCCGGTCAGGAGCAGCAGCCCGACTATGTACTTCAGCTGTGTGTTGCGGGAGTTCGCCACGGCCATGCGCAGCCGCTGAGCTTCGGCTGCAGTGAGGTAACGATCCCGTGCATTGTTGATCGGCGGACGCTTGATGCCGTGGGTCGGGTTGCGCGTGACGCCCGGCACGTTCCACTCCAGCGCAAGTTCGAACGACCGGCCCAGGATCACCCTGAGCTTTTCGACCGTGGCGAGAGCAAGCCCCTCCTCCGACTTGGCGGCCAGCCACTTGGCGACGTCCGGTTGGTGAACTTCGGACATCAGCACCTTGCCCCAGCGTGGTTTGATGTGGCGCCGGACGTACATTTCCAGCGTGTCATAACTGCGCTGATAGGTCTTGGCGTGATCGAGATGCCGCTGCACGAAGGCGGCATAGGTGGGGATCGCCTTCTTCTCTTCCTTCTTGCCGGCCGGGTCGCCACCCAGAACGACCTCTGAGCGGAGCCGCTGGGCTTCCTTGCGCACCTTGTCGATCGTGAGATCGCCGAAGGCGCAGATTTTATGCTGACGCTGCCGCCCTTGTTGGTCCTGATAGCGAAAATAGAAGGTTCGGCCGCCGGTCGAGCGGACCTCCAGCACTAGACCGCGAACTTCCGTACTCCAGTAATCGGTCTTTTTCTTACCCGCTCCGCATTGGGCGGTGAGGCAGTTGGTAGTATCGAGCTTTAACTTAGGCATTGAGCCTTTTCCTTTCTGAATGTGATTTCGCGCGGTCGGTCGCAGAGCCTCGAGAGGGCTCCGGCTGCGCGCGGTGGTGTATTGGTGCCCGAGCGGCCACGACGCGGCCTGGCGGGTCTCGGACGGTGTGAGCGGGCCAAGTGAATGCAAGCCAGCCGGTCACTGCGGCGGTCGGGCCGGTGGTGGAGGGAGGGGGCAGCGGGTCAGCTCGTTCGGTCGAGTAGCCTTGGCTCGCCCCGATCGCCGATCCTGCCCGCCCCTCCCCCAACCTAGGGTCAGTAGATGTCGTCGTCCTCGTCTAGGTCGATCCGCGTAAAGGTCTCACCCTTGCGCCGGTGAAACCGCCATCCGTCACGGCCTCGAACACGGGTTGGCCTTCCCAGCAGCTGGCGAAGCTCCGAACCGCACTCTTTACACTGCGCATTCGTCGGGTTCTTGACGTCCATAGCCAAGAGCACCTTCATCGCTGTCATGTGCACGCCGCCCGGCTCCCCGATCCGCTCGAGATCGATAAAGTCGTGGAGCTTTTCAGCGATCACGCTGACGGCTCGATGCCTGAGGTTCGCCTCAGACAGCATTCGCTCCTCGTCGGCGGTAAGCCACCACTGTTCACCCCGATCAAACTCGACCGCCAACTGAGCGAACAGCTGCTGCATGTCGATCGAGTGCTCAAAGTCGAGCCGTTCGACCGGAATGCACATCCAACGACGATTGCCTGTCGCGTCGACCAGGAAGTACGGGTCATTGACGGTGGCGTAGAAGACAGTCCGCCTGGGATAGTCCTTCGCCGCTTTGGCGTAAGGGACGCGAATGCGGTCTACGTCACTGGTCAGGAAGCCTTTGAGGCGCGCCACGTCTTTGCGGAACGAGCTGTCGAGTTCGCCGATCTCACCGATCCAGTTGCTTATCGCAGCCATGATCGAGTCCTTGTTGCCGGCGTCGAGGTGGAGGTCGACCTTCAGCACTTGGTCGCGCAGGATCGGGTCGGAGATCAGCGCCCTACCCCAGCTTGTCTTGCCGATGCCCTGACCGCCCTGGAACGTCAGAACCCCGGCCGCCTTGAAGCCGCTCTCGCAAAGCGCCGCGGCGGTGGCACTAAGCAGCCAACGATGCAGCAGAGCGACCTTTAGCTCTTCGGGGTAGCCTTCTTCGGCGTGGACGGTGCGTAAAGGGCCGGGAGCCGGTCGACCCCGTCCCATTCTCGGCTTTTTATCCACGCTGCGACTGGATTGACCGGGTTTCGCTCGGCCACTTCGAGCACGAACGGGTATACAAGGCTTTGCTGCATTTGGTGGAGCACCGCGTAGCTCATCACCTCGTTCATGCTCGCGTCGCAGCCATCTTTTGAGAAGATGCGGTGGCGCTTTTGGATCACATCGTACTGGCAGCTGAAGCCGCCCCCTTGCAGAAGGTGTTCGATGTTGGCGATCATCGTCGGGGGACCGCCCGCCCCGTTTGGCTCGTTCGGAAAACTCTTCAGATCGAGCCGCTTTGGCCGTGAGGCCGACTCCTTTGTGAGTAAATTTGTATTCAACATAGTATCACTCGTTATGAGATCCCTTTCTGGGGTCTCTTGTTGTTCTCCCATTGTGTGGATTGACCGCACTGGTAGATTTTCAGCTGCTGTAGGCATCATTGCGGCGGCAACTTCTCGTTAGCCGGGGCAACAGCACTCTGGTTCGGACAGGTTGTTTTTGCTTGATCTGTCCAAAGCGCTTTACGCTTTCAGCTTAATCCAACGGGTTAGCATCTCCCCGTTTTGTTCTGCTCGTGGCCTGGGCCTGCGGCGAGCTTTGAGCTACACCGCAGGTCTGCCGGATTTGCGGCCGTCAGCCGGGCGAGGCGTTCATCATCGCCCCGGAGACAGTCGGGAAGGACGACAAAAGCCAGTAGTCTCTGTTGCTCGTCCAGAGGTGCTTGCTTGGGTCTCGGCCGTCGAACAGGTCAAGAACTCGCTGGACTTCATCCTCGGACGCGCCTGTTGCTGCGCTGACGCGGGGTGGAAGTTCCCAACCGAAATACCCTTGGGCCAGGAGCGCAAGCAGCACGCCGACGATCCGGTCCGTCATAGATGGCAGGGGCGAGTTGGTGCACTCTGCAGAGTTGAGCAGCAGGCGTTCGCCTAGAGCCATTAGCCGCTGCTCGGGAAATAGGTGTTCACGCATGTTTTATTTCCGACCCCCACCGGGGATCGGTCTCCTTTCATATTCGCACCGGCGCTGTGCCCACCGGTCTGAGAAATAGCTTTGCCCGTGGCACGCCGGGCATTCACTGCAGCGAGGCTTTTGCGCTTCGCTATCCTCGAGGTGTCAGTGGCTTGGCGGGATGTAAATCGTAATCCGCTGCTTCGCTGGACATCTGAATGCAGTTTCTGCATGATCGGTCGAAATGGTGGGTTAGCTGCCGTTTTGGGGCTGATTGCGCAGCGAATCGGGCAGACGCGCGGTCACCAGATGGAGGGACGCATGTCGTCATTGAGGCAGGACACCTTGCGCCTCTGTTGGCTGGAGGCCTTCAAAGCGGTCGTCGAAAAGGAGAATATTTCCGAGGCGGCTCGTGAACTGTCCATCGATCAGTCAACCGTCACAAGGTACATGCAGGAACTGCAAAGGTGGACAGGCAAAGGGCTGATAGAACCCGGAAAAATACATGACCCCGATGACCCACGGATTTCCATCGGCATCACCGAGGCTGGACACCAGTTTTACAAGGTTGCCGAGGAAATCTTTCTAGCACTTGATGGCTTCCGAACGGAGGAAGCGATCCGTACTGAAGCGATGACAGATATGAAGGTCATGCTCGGCAAGATGCAGGCGAGATTACGGCAGAGCAAAAAGACTGATCCGATCCATGCGGCGATGCGGCACATCAAAGAGCAACAGGGCTATCTCGACAGCCTCCCGGATTCGGCACCTTTGGACCTCGTATTGGGAATGAGACGCCTCATGAGACGCTTCTTTGCCAACATGGAAAGAGCGAGCCGGCAAAGGCGTCAAAAGTGATCTTGCTGATCGGCTGCTCGCCTTCCCGGGAAGGGGCCGGCCCGCGTTGGTCCCCAGCTGCCGCCCCTCCCCCCACCTTTCGCTTCGCGTCAGCGTCAAGCAGCATCGCTGGTGGGTGGAGGTGGGCGCAAACGTACCCGGAAGTTGGGCCAAACCGGATAACTGATCTTCCCAGGCGCTAGTTGATGCTGATGGGTGATTACGGCGGTGGTAGCCGGCGTGGTTGGCTAAACTTCCACCGCTGGCGTTCGGCCATGCGAGCGCCATGGCGCCGTAGCCTCGCTCGCCTGATACCTGCGTCGATCCAAGAGAGCGCAGAGAGCGCAACAACGCCCAAGACGGTTTGGCCAGGGAAGCGAGAGAACAGGCTGATGGCGATGATCGAGAACACCATGGCAACCATCTCACGCGGGCGGGTAAGAAAGCCGATGACGACTGCGATGCCAAGCGCCACAGTCAACCCGACGAGCGCCAGCTGCAGCGCGTACACGACTAGGCACGCACCGATTATATAAAGCAGCACCTTCATGGCTGCCTCCTTTCTGTAAGGGGTTACGGCGTCAGTAGGGCCGGCCGGCGTACTCAAGCGCGAACATGTGGATGTCGAAGTGCTGACCCGGATGGTCCTGGACGAAGACGACGACACCGAATGCGTCTGTCAGCACAAAGACGATTTCGATCCAGCTGCCGTGATCTTCGACCCATTCGAACGCGGGTGTGAAGTCCGGCTCGCCGAAGCGGGTGCCGTCCACGGGATTGATGAAGAGCGGAAAGCCGAGCTCCCCATCCAGCTGGTCCGGCTGATCGCCCGGCTCAACGATGATGAAGTGAACAACTTCGCCGATGTCTTCCTCAGCACCGATGCTGAGCTGTTCGATGCGCTTGGCGAGAATGGGCCTGAGCGTTGGGTGCAATGACCCGTTCACGGCCTCCTGCATGGAAGCCGCGTCGCGTAGAACAATCATGTGGGGCTTCTCCTTTGGACAAAGAAAAAGCGCCCCAGGATTGCTCCCGAGGCGCTGAAATCGATTTTCAAACAAAAAGTAAGGCGCAACAGATGTGAGAGCTTATCAGTCCGACCGCTTGTGCTTCCTCATGGCGAAGTGCTTACTTGCAACGTTAATTGAACCGTTCCCGTAACGACCACGGCGGTCGTTTCATATAAGATGCCTCTTCGGGCGCGCGGATCGCCCCATCGAGCGCTCGCGGAAACGCCTCGCCGAAGCAGGCTACGCGGCAAACTGGGACGTTGAGACAGTGCGAAATACAACCGTTACGATGTCGATGTGCGATTGAACGACATCAGGACCCGGGTTACTCCCAAGGCTCGTGAATGGGGGTGATATGTCGAAGCGAAATCAGGATCCAATGCTTCAAATCCGAAATTCGCTGAGGCCGTTTTTCAGTTCCAAGAAGGACCTACCTAGAACCCAGCAGTTCCAGTTCATCCGAAGTCAAGTGCCTCTGCAAAGAATGCCAGACTTATACAAGATAACGGAGAATAACCCGGCATATCGTTTCCCCGGTCTCGGTAGCACCTTCCCAAAGAGCAATCTCTCGCTTCCTGACGCCGCCCTGGGTCGTTTGAAGCCTCTGAACCTAAGCCGTGAACTGCAGCTCCAGGTAGGTCGGATCAATTACCATCGAAGTGCGCTAGTTGACGCACTCCAAAGCGTAGCCACTATAAACGACAGAATCCGAGACGAGGCATGGGAAGCGGCTGAAGGGGAAATCGCGTCACATAGAGTCAAGCATGGCCTTTCTCTTGTAACGTCTCGTAAGGACCTACTTTGCTCCTTGAGACTACATGGCTTGCGAGGGATGTCTCGGCGTTATACGGGTATAATTGAAGGCGCGGAGAACAGGTCTTGGGGATTACTTGTTCACGTTATCTACGACCTCATGGATCCTGCGTATAATCCCCATAGGGCTACAAGCATTTGGTTCCGAAACTTACAAGGGCGTCCAAGCACCTTTAACTACTACATAAACCCGGCATTGTCCGAGTTACTAACGACTTGGCCTTCGCCGGAACTTTTGTCGGACTGCATGCTGAGGTTTGGCGCATGTTCGCTAACTGATCTAACCTTCTGCCTGTGGAAAGCGCATTCAGCCGGCTTGGCGTGGCCCGAGCTCGGGCTAGCGTGGGCGCGACTCGATGACGGCATTAAGAATGTACTGGAAACTAGATTTACGCGCCAACGCGTAGTTATCCCGTCGCAGTATTATCAAGATAGGGAAGGCCCACGGGATGTTGATGTATTCAGGTCGAGCTTCTTTTTTCAAGAGGATGGTCCGATCGCGAAGTGGAGAGCGCAGACCTCCCTCCTCTTGTATCCTAGCATGGCCAATGAACATCTTACCTTGCCTTCACTGTCGCAAATGCCGTCACGCGCAGATGAAGACGGCGTCACTCGGCTTGACACAGAACATCTTTTTCAGCCGTTTCGCTCACACTTCGATCAGATCGCACCCGAAAGCTCCAAGCTGAGCAGTTATGGCTTTGCATCGTCCATCGCCCTAGCTCATTATCTTAGAAGTTCTGATGACATCCCTGTCCACGACGAGAAGGCTATAGTTTCGGCGATTGCCGCTACCAGCAACTTTTACGAGCATGTGGAGATCGCGGCCTTAGACAGGCTCTCAGAGCTCTGCAGCAATCGAGAAGCTCAGCTTTTGGAGTTTCTGGTTAAGGACATCAAGTTCAGAAAGACCAGAAGCGGGGATGACGATCTTGATCGCCGTACTGCGTTCATGAGCCTGTTCCCTCTGGGCCAATTTGACCAGATAGCGGATCTTTTAGATCGGGTACACGAGTTTAGCCCAAATACTGCTCACCGTATTGCTGCAGTTTGCACAAGAACCTTTATAGAGAAACTTTATCTTCTGGTCTCCTCCGTCAAGGATGTCTTGGAAGCAAGGATTTCGGTATGCGACTGGATAATCTCTAATCAGTCACGATCCCGTGAAAACGTCATCGAGGAAAAGGAAGCTCTGAATCGAGAGCTAGCCAATTTGGATGCACGATCTGATTTAGATAGCACTCGAGTACACGTCGATGGAGACTCTCTCAGGGAGTGGTACTTTGAGACGCAACGCGCCAAGGACGTTCGATATAAACAGACCGTGCTGGCGGAGGGCCCCAAGTCCGATCACGGCACCTTCTTGGACTTCTACAATCGGTTGGTCTCGACGCGTAACACTCCAGACTCGGAAGACTTACTAGCAGACAGCCAGATCGGCTCGGAGCATATCTTGCTAAGGTCATTTGAGAGTACATTGAAAGCGTTTGTCGCAGATCGAAGCTTCGGCCTTGATTCGTACCTTAGTAGACGAATAAGACATGGTACACTAAAGGGTTTCCTAGTCACCCCTGTCTCTCGTATCCGACGCCGTCTTTTAGACGATATAGCTAAAGAAGAGCGCCTCGCGAAAAAGGATGATCACGAACAAGTGCTCGTCGCTCTAGACGCTTGGATGAACGAATTCACAAATCGGCTTGACCATCTTCGCAAAGAAGTGATCCAGATCAGGTCTGAGCTGCACCCCGAAGGTCTGATAGAAACTATCTGGCAAACTCCTACGAATGTGCGACATCTAGATGCTATGATGTCACGTTGTAGGGAGAGAGTGCTTCAGACCAGAGGTGATTACGATGTCTTCGGCGAGCTGTTTCTTTTATGCTGGGATTTCCTGGAAAGAGATCTTGCGCAACTCAGATTGTACCTCGCTAGAGAGTTTTTAAAAGACACGTTGGCTCCCCTAACGGACCTTTTCGCAGAACTTTCATACGATCAGAAGGTGATCGCCAGGCCGTATTGGTCAGAAATCCATTCGACTATAACGGCGCGTACCCATGAGGTATGCGGCTGGTTTATCAGGCCCGTGTTCCGAAACGACTCCTATGATCTTGGCACTTTAACAGATAGTACAATCTCGATCGTACGCGAGTTAGACGACTCCTTTGTGTTTGAAGAAGACGTCAATGTTGAAGATAAGATCGCGTTAAATCGTGGTAGCTTCGACGTTCTAGGGGACATTCTGTTCGTGCTGATCGGCAATGCCGCGAAGCACGGGAAAAGAGGGGGCGTTGTCCGCGTTGATGCAAGCCAAGATGATCAAAACCCTGATTTCATTCGTCTGGATGTGACCTCGGAGGTTGAAGACGAGCGAGCATATGATGAGGCGCGAAGCCGCATACAAACCGCTGGAGCCGTCGACAGCGTGGACGCAATTCAGGAAGCCGGTGTGTTAGAAGGTTTTAGCGGTATCCGAAAAATCATAGGAATCGTACGCCGCATACGCCACGCGCAGTTCGCGATCTTTGAGGATCGGCAAAGGCTGACGATCCAATGTAGAGTAGTCGCTCCGGCGAATCTTACGTTCGCCCGGGAGCGCACCTGATGAATGTGCTGCTCGTCGAGGACGATGAATTCAAAGCGGCGGACATAGCCCGACTTCTGAACGAAGGGCTGCCTGCTTCCACTCTTGAGCGAGCAGCTTCCGTCACATCGGCGCTTCGAATGATCACTGCAGGTGCTTACGACCTGGTCGTTTTGGATATGTCGCTGCCTACGTTTGATCTGTCCGGACCTGGTGGTGGTGGATCCCCTCAGGGGCAGGGAGGGGTTGAGGTACTTCGGCTGGCTAACAGGTTAGGGGTAAAAGCTACCTATGTCGTAGTGACTCAGTATCCCGACATCGAGATCGATGGTCAGGAGATACCGCTTAGCGAGGCGGCCGCAAAGCTAACGGCCCGGTTTAAGCTGAAGGTAGCTGAATGCGTGCCATATGAATTCGATGGCAATGACTGGGAGCAGGATCTGAGAGAGTTCTTGAGCCAATTTAACAGCACAACGAGATTAGCTGCGGGGCCCCTTTGATGAAGGTTCTAATAGTCGAGGACGACATTGCGAAGGGTGATGACATCCAGCGGTATCTCACAAATGAGTTGAGAACACAGCCTAGGCCGCCCGCGATCACACGCACCGATCACCTGAGTGAGGCGATCAGACTTGCAAGCGCCAGACGTTTCGATCTAGTCGTTCTGGACCTGATGCTTCCATATCTCAAGGATGGCCGCGCAGAGGCGATGGCGGGTGTCGAAATTCTTCGCCAGATCCGACAGCCGGCTAGCCCGAACGTTCATTCCACCATCGTCGGGCTCAGCGCCTATCCGGAAGAGGTCAGCGAGTTTCGGTCCACGTTCGAGGAAGCGGGTGTCCTAATCATTCAGTACGACGGAGCAGGACTTTGGGAAACAACCCTCTCGAATATTATCAGCAACATGCGCCACAGGCAGGTTTCCCAAGTCGAATATGACTTTGTCGTTCTGACTGCACTTGAGGAGGAACGGCGTGGGTTCGATAAAACTGATGTTAAAGTCACTAGCCGATCTGTCGTGAGTGGCTTGGATGTACACGAAGTAACATTCACAAGAGGTAACCGCACTCGGCGCGGAGCACTGATCAAAGCTCGACAAATGGGGTTAGCTTCTGCTCTGATAGACACAGCGGCCATTCTATCCAATATCAGTACCAAGATATTGTGCATGTCCGGAATATGCGCAGGTTTTAAGTCTCGTTCGTCTCTCGGTCAGTTGATAGTGGCATCTCCTGCTTGGGAGTATCAGGCAGGAAAGTGGTCGAAGAACAATTTCGAGATTGCCCCTGATCAAATTCCGCTTCGATCATCTACCCGTGTAAACATTGAGCAGCTCATTAGAGAAAAGGACTTCATAGACGGTTTAGAGAATGAGATTGGTCGCGACGTTACTCGCCCAGCCGTTTTCGCCGAACCGAAAGTTGCTCCGGTCGCTAGTGGCTCTGCCGTGATTGCTGATAGTTCCCGCTTAACACATATAGAACCCCAACATCGTAAGTTAGCTGCTTTGGACATGGAGACATTTGGCCTTTACTATGCAGCTCATGAAATCCCCAATCGTATAGACCATTTCTTTTCGGTGAAATGTATCGTAGATTTAGCCGACGAAGTTAAATCCGATGATCTCCATAGGTATGGCGCGATCGTTTCGGCGCGAGCAACGCTCGCCATGATCGAGCGTCTTTCGGCGGGCGACTAAAAGCGGCCGTAGGAGAGTGCGGCAGAATGGCTCCTTTCTCGTCCGGGGAAGGTAACGCCGCTTGTCGAGCCCGTAATCTGTCGATGCCATCAGTGCCGAGCCGGCATGAGCAGTGTCGATGCTGCTGAACAGCACTCTCGACGGGCAGCCGCGATACCGCCTCGCCGAAGTGGACTAGCGTGGGTCAGCCCAAGTTTCCCAGCCAAGGTGCCCCAACTGGGACCCAAGCGGCGACGCAGCCGAAAGCACGTTCGGCGGGAAACATCGCGATTGCCTTGTGGAAGGGGTGGTGCCGCCTACAGGACTCGAACCTGTGACCCCCGCATTACGAATGCGATGCTCTACCAACTGAGCTAAGGCGGCCGAACTTGAGGGCGCGCGCTTATCAGCGGCTCGCCGCGCTGGCAAGCAGCCGCAGCCGCACTAAATACATCCGAGTGTTGCGATTGCCTGTCCTTCCTCTGCCGGCATTGCCGTTCAGCCAGTTGCTCAAGCAGCGAATTGCGCGAGAAGTGGTGGCGATCTTCAACGACGGCGGTCGCGGAGAGCGGCCCGTCGTGCAGAGGGCGGACGGGCTGTTCGGGCCGTCGTCGGTCACCTGGCGGGTGCATGGCGACGTGACTTCGATGATGGTGGGCGGCATCAGCAGCCTCCTGCTCCAGATGCTGCACCCCAAAGTCCTCGCCGGCGTCTGGGATCATTCGAACTTTCGAGCGGACATGCATGGCCGCCTTCGCCGCACCGCGCGCTTCATTGCGCTCACCACCTATGGCGGGCGCGACGAGGCTGAGGCTGCGATCGGGCGAGTGCGGTCGATCCATGCGCGCGTCGGAGGAACGCTGCCGGACGGCACGCCCTATCAGGCGGACGATCCGAAGCTGCTGGCGTGGGTCCATGCGACCGAGACGATCAGCTTTCTCGCGGCCTGGCACCGCTATGCGGAGCCGGGCATGAGCAGCGCCGAACAAAACCGCTACTTTGCCGAAATGGCGCAGCTGGGCGACACGCTGGGCGCGGACCCGGTGCCGCGCAGCCGCGCCGAAGCCGAAGCCCTCATCGCGGGAATGCGGCCGGAACTGCATGTCGACGCACGGACTCGTGAAGTCGCGCAGCTGGTGCTGAACCCCCCGCTCTCGCGCCCTGCCGTGGCCCCGGTGCTGCGCCTGACCATGCAGGCGGCGATCGATCTTCTGCCCCGCTGGGCTCGGCAGATGCACGGGCTCGGCAATCCGGCGCCACTACAACCGTTGGTGCGCGCAGGAACGCTCGGCCTGGCGCAGACCTTGCGCTGGGCGCGGCGATGACGGGAATGGCAGCTGGCTGGGGCGGCAGGATTCGAACCTGCGAATGCCGGTACCAAAAACCGGTGCCTTACCACTTGGCGACGCCCCAACAGCGGGCGCCTCTATAGCGGCCGCCGGGTGCGTGAAAACCCTCAAATCGCTAGACCACGCGCTCCATCCAGCCATGCGGATCGGGGGCGCGGCCGAACTGGATGTCGGTAAGCTGCTGGCGCAGGCTCTCGGTCACCTGGCCGGGGCCGCCGCTGCCGACGGTGAAATCGCAATCGTCAGCCTTTACCCGGCCGATCGGCGTCACCACCGCCGCGGTGCCGCAAGCGAACGCTTCGGTCAGGCGCCCGCTTTCCGCATCCGCCTGCCACTGGTCGATCGAATAGGGTTCTTCCTCGACAATGAGGCCCTGATCGCGCGCCAGCCGGATCAATGAATCGCGCGTGATCCCCGCCAGGATCGTGCCGCCCAGCGGCGGGGTGCGCAGCCTACCGTCTTCGAACACGAAGAAGATGTTCATGCCCCCCAGTTCCTCGATCCAGCGCCGTTCCACGGCATCGAGGAAGACGACCTGGTCGCAGCCTTGGCGCTGCGCCTCCGCCAGCGCGATCAGGCTGGCGGCATAATTGCCGCCACACTTGGCAGCGCCGGTGCCGCCGGGTGCCGCGCGGGTGTAATTGCGCGACACCCACAGCGTCACGGCCTTCGCCCCACCCTTCCAGTAGGAACCGACTGACGAAGCGATTACCGCGTAAATGTATTCGGCCGAAGGCTTCACCCCCAGGAACACCTCGCTGGCGAAGACGAACGGACGGAGGTAGAGCGCGCCTTCAGATATGGTCGGCACCCATTCCCTGTCGGTGCGGACGAGGGCGCGGAGCGATTCCCGGAAGATCTCCTCGGGCAGTTCCGGCATAGCCATGCGGCGGGCGGAATCCTGGAGCCGCCGCCCATTGGCATCGGGGCGGAACAGGCCGATGCCGTCGTCCGGCAGGCGATAGGCCTTTAGTCCCTCGAAAATCTCCTGCGCATAATGCAGCACAGCGGACGCGGGATCGGTCACGATAGGCCCGCGCGGCTGGATGCGCGCACCATGCCAGCCCTTCCCCTCCGTATAGCGCACCACCGCCATATGGTCGGTGAACACCCGGCCAAAGCCGGGATCGGCGAGCAGAGTCTCGCGCGCGGCCGTGGCGACGGGCGTCGGATTGGGCTCGAAGTCGAACGTCAGGCTCATCATCCCCTCTCGCTTGCCGCCGCCTAGGGCCAATGGCATGGCCATGGCAATGGCGTCCTTCCCCTCTGCCTTGTTCCTCCGCGAAGCCGAAGTGCGGCGCGGGCTGGAGCTGATGTTCGCAGGACAGGCCGAACTGGCTCGAGCGATCGAGCCGATCCTTGCCGCGGCAAAGCTCGGACGCGCGCACCAGCGGGCGCTCTACTTCATCGGCAGCCAGCCGGACCAGACCATCGGCGCGTTGCTCGGGCGACTGGGCGTCACCAAACAGTCGCTCAACCGCACGCTCGGGGAGTTACTCGAGCGCGGTTTGGTCGAAGCGCGAGTGGGTCGAGACGACCGTCGCCAGCGCCTGCTTCGCCTGACCGACAGCGGCCGCGCCCTGGAGGCGGCGCTGTTCGAAGCGATGCGGGAACGCCTCGCCTCCGCCTACGCCAAGGCCGGGCAGCAGGCCGTCGGCGGCTTCTGGGCCGTGCTGGAGGGCTTGGGCTAGCGCGTCTCCGCAGCGAGTTCGCGCGCCCGCAGCTCCGCCGCAAGCAGCGTGCGCGTGACGAGGCCGATCAACGCATCCTGCTCGTCCAGCACATCGAGGCCCTTGCGCGTCATCCCGCCGGCGCTCGCCACCCGATCCGCGAGTTGGCCGGGATGCTCGCCAGCAGCCAGTGCGAGACCCGCGGCGCCATCGACCATAGCACTTGCCAACCTGATTGACTGTGCTTCGTCCAGGCCGAGCTCGACTGCCGCTCCCGCCAGTGCCGCGATGAAGCGGAAGACGAACGCAGGCCCACTTGCCGTCAGCGCGCTGGCGACCACGAACTGTGCCTCGTTATCGATCCACTCGGCTAGGCCGAGCGGCGCCACCAGGGTCTTCAGTTCCGCCTTGAATTGCCCCGCATCGCCGTGCAGCAGCGTCACGCCACGTCCAAGAGTGACGGGCGTGTTCGGCATGGCGCGGACCACGGCGCCCGCCGCCGGAAAACGCTGCCGGAGCGCGGCTATCTCCGTGCCAGCCAGGATGGAAAGCAGCAGCGTTTCCCTTCCAATCGCCGCCGCCACGTCTCTAGCCACCTCGTCCAGCTTTTGCGGCTTGACGCCCAAGAGCATAATCCGGGGCGGCTTCTCGCCCGAGGGCAGGCGCGCGAGGGTCCGAACGCCGGGAGCCGGCGCTGCTCCGCTGGGCCGAATGACGGTGACCACGGAGGCATCGAGCCCCGCCTCCAGCCAGCGCCGCAGCATCGACCCTGCCATGTTTCCACAGCCGATCAGCCAGATGGGTGCGTCGCCAGGCCAGTGCATGCCCTCGGCGTAGCGACGAGCGGCGCGGTCGATCAAGTTCGCACGTGAAATTTACCTCCGACCCACTCAAGAATGGGCGCTGGATGCCGTATAGATCAGCATGAGCACGTCATCCTTCACCGCCCGGACCGTTTCCATCGATGCAGAGCCGGCGGCGAACCGGCGTGCCGCGCACCAGGACGATGCCCGTCAGCGCGGCAATCGCCTCGCGCAGACGGTGCGCGGCTGGTTCGGCAAGGACGAACCGCAAGCGAACGAGGATAGCGGACCCTCGCTATTCCAGCAGATCGGCCTGTTCCTCGACGCCCATCAGCTGGAGCCGACGCCTGCGCATTACGAGCTGGTGCACGGCTATATCACCCAGGTCGACCGCAAGCTGGTCGAGGCCGTGGATCGCGCCATTGCCCGGCTCGGGCGGCTGACTCCGGAAACGGCCGAACTGATCCTCAGCGAAGTGCGCACCGACATGTCGGCGGAAATGCTCGCCGGTCTGATCGATAAGGCGCAGTCCGGACTCACCCATATCGCCGGCCTCGCACGCCAATCGGGCGCGGACGCGAAGGCTTATGGTCAGGCGCTGGAAACGAAGGTCGCCGACCTGCAGAGCGGGTCGCCGGAACAGGCGATCGCCGCTCTGGTCGAACTGACTGGCTCGATGATCGAAAAGACTCGCGGCGCCGAACAGCAGCTACGCGATGCCGGCAAGCAGATGAACCAGCTTCGCGGCAGCCTGGCCGAAGCGCGCCGCCTGGCCGAAAGCGACCAGCTAACCGGCCTCGCCAATCGCCGCGCGTTCGAGAACCGCTTTCGCCGCGCGGTCGTCCAGGCCCGCGAAACGGGAAAGCCACTGTCGCTCGCCTTTTGCGATATCGATCACTTCAAGCAGATCAACGACACCCATGGCCATGATGTCGGCGATCGCATCCTGAAGTTCGTCGCCCATCGCCTTGCGTCTGCTTCCGGCAATAGCTGCTTCGTCGCGCGTCATGGCGGCGAGGAGTTCGTGATGCTGTTCGAAGGGCTGACTTCACAAGAGGCTGCGCGAATCGTCGATAACGTTCGCGCCGACCTGGAGGATCGCCGCCTGGTGGCGAAGCAATCGGGTGAGCCGATCGGCCGCGTCAGCTTCTCCGCCGGAATCGCGACCCTCTCGGACGGAGAACCGGGCCGCAATATGCTCCGCGCCGCCGACCAGGCGCTCTACAAGGCGAAGAGCGAGGGTCGCAACCGGGTGGAGATCGCGGCCTAGGCTTCGCCCTGAGTCTCGATAAGGGCCGCCGCGATCGCCTCGCGAGGGGTCTTGCCGCCCCACAGCACGAACTGGAACACCGGGTAATAGCGCTCGCACTCGTCGATCGCCGATTCAATAATGCTTTCGGTCTGCGGTAGCGACATGCTGGGCTCGTCGCCCTCGAGTAGCGCCGCGTGGCGGAACAGCAGGATGCCGCTCGTCGACCACAACTCGAAATGGCCTAGCCAGAGCTGTTCGTTGACCAGCCCGATCGTCTCATAGATCGCTGCGCGCTTGTCGTCCGCCACCTTGATGTCCGGCAGCGCCAGGAATTGGAGCACCCGGTCTTCGTCGCGCCACACGCCGCGCAGCTCATATTCGGTCCAGCTGCCCTTGACGGTCGCGATGATCTCATCGTCGGCCGAGCGCTCATAAGACCAGCCATGCGCCGCGAAATAGCTTTCCAGCATCTCGATCGGGGCGGCGGTTTCGCCTTCGGCTTCTTCGAAATCTTCAAGCGTCATCATGGCCGGTCCCCGGTAACAGCCCCATGCCGGCCATGATCGCAGCGTGCGAACAGGCCGACAAGCGCGCCGCTGTGGGCGAGTTCATAAAGCTGTGGATAGGCGTGGAACAAGTTGTTCAAATCGTGGGCGGCACCGGCGTCCCGTTTTGAGCCGCTTCCAGCGCCGCGATCCGGGCACGCAGGATATCGGCTTCGTCGCGGGCGGCGGCGGCCATTGCCTTCACCGCCTCGAACTCGTCACGGCTGACAAAATCCATGCCGCCGATCCATTCCTTCATCCGCTCGCGCATCGAGCCTTCGGCTTCGCGGCCCATGCCGGCCACGGTGCCGGCGACGCCGTTCATCATCTTGGCGAGATCGTCGAAGAAACGGTTTTCGGTCTGCATAGTCGCTCCTGGTCAGCGCATTATCTGGGTGCTGGCAAAGCCCGGCACAAGCTGTTCGGCATCCCGGTTCAGCCGCCGGATGTCGTTGTTCAGCGCGGCGGCAAAGCAGAGCCAGGCGAGATAGGGCACCATCAGCCAGGCCGCGACCGGCCGGATTCTCGCGAACACCAATGTCGTCGCGAGTGCGGCCACGAAGATGGCGCCGATTAACCACAAGGCGGCGGTCACCTGGTGCAGGCCGAAAAACAGCGGCGACCAGGCCAGGTTCAGTGCCAGCTGCGCCACGAACAGGGCGAAGGCCAGCCCCCGCACCTGATTGCCGCGCGCGTTCAGGATCATCGCCAGCGCCAGGCCCTGAAGGATGTAGAGCACAGTCCAGGCCGCGCCGAACGCCCAGCCGGGCGGCATCGCCTCCGGCTTGGCCAGCATCGCGAACCATTGATCGTCATAGCCCGAGTTGGACAGGCGACCGGAGAGCAGGCCGAGCCCTAGCACGACCGGCACCGTCACCAGCGCGCGGCGCAGGAAAGCGCCCCTCAGTTGCTCACGCGACGCGATCTGACTCAACCGAACCTCCACCCCTGTCGCGCGGCTCCCTAGCGTGCCGCGGACCAGAGTCGAGTCAGATATCGGCGCTCAGCGTCACGCTGAACCGGCGCGGCAGGTTGTAGATGTAGAAGCCGCTGCCGCCGACGCCGAGGCCGTAATTGTTGAACACGTTGCCGACCTGGGCCCGTACGAGCGCGTTCGACTTGCCGATGTTGAAGCGATACCGCCCGCCCATCGAGAGCACTGCGCGTGGCGGCACGACGACCGTGTTCTTCAGGTTCGCCACGCGATCGGCCGTCTCCTCGAGCACGGCGTCGATCGAAAAGGGGCTGTCCGGGAAGCGATAGTCGATGCTGCCCACGCTACGCCGCTTGATGGACCCCACCGGCTTACCCCCGATGGTGCCATTTTCCACCAACTCTCCGCTTACGTCGGCGTCGAGCCACAAGGTGCCTGCCACCATGTTGAGACCGGGAAGGATATTGCCGGCGACCGACAACTCGACCCCGCGGTGTCGCAACGTCCCGAGATCCCGAAACCGGTTGGCCGGATCGAGATTATAATAGGGCTTGGTGATCTCGAACACGCCGAGGATGGCGGTGAAGCGCGGGCTCACCGCCCAGCGTACCCCCGCGTCCATCTGCTCGGTGATGATCGCGGGCGGCGCTTCGTTCAGGTTGACCGCTGCTTCCGGTGCCACGGGGCTTTCCTCAAGCCCTTTGGCATAGCTGCCATAGATCGCGATCACGGACGTGACGTTCACGGCGGCATTCGCGTTCAGCAGCCAGGGGGACGATTTGCTCGTCACATCGGCACGGTCGGGAAAGTCGACGGTCTTGGAATAGTCGGTCTTTTGCACACCGATCCCGAACTCGCCGCGCTTGGCCCAGCGGAGCTGATATCCAATACCTGCCGTCTTCTGGCTCACCTCGTCACGCGTCTTCTCGCCATAGGCAAAGGCTGGCCTGGGCCGGAAATCTGGCACGCCGTAAGTTGTCTGACCCAGATTGACGACCGCGGTGCCGCCATAGCGGCGCTGCTGTTCGCGCATCCGCACCGTCGCCAAAAGAGTGTGGCGTCGGTCGCCCTCTGTGAAGCTCCGCGAGAGCCTGACCTCACCGCTGTTCGCTACGAAGCGATTGTCCTCGTCGGCAATGGCAAGGCGAGTGCCCACGCCGTCGGGCGTGATGCCCGTGATCAGGTCGCGGATATTGCGCTCTTCACGCGCAACCGAACGAAACGCCCCGGCAGCGACATCGAATCCGCCGAGCTGGGCTTTGGCATAGCCGCCCATGTTCCAGTTGGTGCCGTCGTAAACCGCCCAGGGCTGACCGGCGAACACACGCCGCTCCACACGCGGCGGAAGGTAGAGCGCACTGGCCGGCGTGAACACCAATGTCTGCGCCTCGACCGAGCTGCCCTGACTGGTGCTCCAGAATGTCAGGACTTCCACGTTGGCCGCTGGCCGCCACACCGGCGTCACCGCCATCGACAGATATTTGGGCGTGCTGCCATAATGCTGCGGCTCGTCGAAATAGCCGATGGCCCCGGCGACACCCAGCTTGTTGCCGTCGATCGGCAGTTGCACGTCGAGCTGCCCGACCTTCGCGTCGAAGGGACCGAAGCGCCCGACGAGGCTGACCAGCGGCTTGTCGCCGGGCTTTCTCAACGAATAGTCTGCGATGCCGGTCGGCGCCGGAAAGGGATAGCCCTGCGCCGCGATGCCGACGCGCATCGTCGATCCGTCCACCAGCCGGTCCGTTGGGTTGGCCTGCTGAAAGAAATACAGGCCTTCGATCCGGGTATTGCCCGCCTCCACGGCCGAGAAGCCGCGCACGTTATACGGATCGTAAATGCCGATCCGCTCGTCGCCGACGCTTTTGCCGAACGCATCTTCCGACTGGGTGGTGGCATTGTCGTCGGTGCGCTGGGCGAGCGCCAGGGACGGAGCGAGCAGGGCGGCAACAGCCGCAGTCGACAGGAGCGAACGCATGGCGCCTCCTTCACCGGCACCAGGCAAGGAGCGCGCCGTTTTCGACCAGCTTCAACCGCCTTCGACCAGCAACGTCAGGCTTTGGCGGCGGCGATCAGAAACTCGATGTTGCCCTCGGGGCCGGTGATCGGGCTCTGCACCACGCCTTCGACAGGCCAGCCTGCGCCGTCCAGCCAGGCGCGCACTTCTGTGCAGACGCGCGCATGCACATCAAGGTCGCGGACGACGCCGCCCTTCCCCACCTCGTCGCGGCCGGCTTCGAATTGCGGCTTGATCAGCGCCATCAGCCGCCCGCCCGGCCGCGCAAAGCCGAGCGGCACGTCCAGCACCTTGGCGAGCGAGATGAAGCTCGCATCGCAGACGATCAGATCGATCGGCTCCGGGATATGCTCGGGCGTGAGCAGACGCGCACTCAGCTGCTCCAGCACGACGACGCGCGCGTCCTGTCGCAGCTTCCAGGCAAGCTGGTTGGTGCCGCTGTCGACGGCATAGACGCGCACCGCGCCGCGGCTGAGCAGCACGTCGGTAAAGCCACCGGTGGAGGAGCCGACGTCGATTGCGACCGCGCCGCCGACATCCCAGCCGAAATGATCGAGCCCATGCGCCAGCTTGACGCCTCCGCGCGAAACCCACGGGTGGTCGCGTCCGCGCACCTCGATCGGCGCATCATCGGGCAAGGATTGTCCGGGTTTGTCGATCCGCCGCTCGCCAGAAAAGACGAGGCCGGCGAGGATCAGCGCCTGCGCGCGGGTGCGGCTTTCGGCCAGCGCGCGATCGACAAGAAGTTGGTCTGCGCGCTGCTTGGGCATGCGCGCGGGCTTAGCCAGCGGCCGCGCGGCCGCCAACCATCAAAGGACGCAGAGTTCTCGCGCCTTGCGGGCGAAATTCTCGGCCAACGCCTGACGACGCATCGCCGCCTCCGGCGTCACTGCCTGGCGAGCAGCAGCGGCCTCAAGCAATGCGCGACGCATATAATAACGACCGTTCGATTCCACAGCGACCTCTCCCCGGCGCCCGTGAAGCGATCCCCATCGCTCCTCTGACCATGCTGCCCCGCAAACGTAAAATGATGGTTAAACCCGCGCCTCAGATTCAAGAATAGTTGTGCCGATCATTTCGTCGGGATTCCAGCACGTTTCGGTTCAGTTATGGAACGGTTCCTCAATAAAGCAGGAAAGGCGCGCGCTCGTCTGCCCAGCAGAGTTCGTCCGCCTTGCTCAACCGGTCGAGATCGCCGGGCCCCGCGGACGCGTCATCCACCCATTCGCGCAGTGCCGGGCCGCCGTTGATCACGTCGATCGCGAGCTTGTCGAACTCATATTCGTACGGAAAGTCGCGCCACAGCGAATAGCCGGGTTGGAGCCGCCGGATCGCTTTGAAGGCAAGTGCCTGCAGCCGCCACGGCTTGAACGCCTGGTGATCGTAGAAGCGGCCTTCCGCATGGATGTGCAGCCCGCTGCACAAGGTCTTCACATGCTTGTGAAAGGTCGGCTCGAACCAGACCTCGCGCAGCGCGCAACCCACAAGCCATTCGGGCGCGAGCCGCCGCATTTCCGTGAGCACGGCCTTGGCATCGATATCGGGGGCGCCGAACAGCTCCAGCGGCCGCGTCGTGCCTCGCCCTTCCGACAGCGTCGCCCCTTCCAGCATCACCGTGCCGGCATAGGCGCGCGCCATGTTGAGATTTGCGGCGTTGGGACTCGGATTGACCCACACGCGGTCGGCGGGCCAGCCGAAGCCGGGCGCCGCATCCGGCGCATAACCCTCCATTTCGATGACACGGTAGACCACGTCGAGTTTGTAGTGCGCGATGAACCAGCGGCCGAGTTCGCCGAGCGTCAGCCCGTGACGCATGGGCATCGGCCCAGCCCCGACAAAGCTCTCGCAGCCCGGCAGCAGCGTCAGGCCCTCAATCGGCCGCCCCGCCGGATTGGGCCGGTCGAGCACCCACACTTCCTTGCCATGCTCCGCCGCGGCCTGCAGCACGTAAAGCAGCGTCGTCACATAGGTGTAGATGCGGCATCCCAGATCCTGCAGGTCGACCAGCATCACGTCGAAGGTGTGCATCGACTGGCCGGTCGGTCGCCGCACCTCGCCGTATAGGCTGAACACCGGAATGCCGTAGATCGGATCGGTGAAGTCCGGCGATTCCATCATGTTGTCCTGCAGATCGCCCCTTACGCCATGCTGCGGCCCGAACATCGCCGATACATTCAGTCCGGCCGAGACCAGCGCGTCCAAAGAATGGATCAGGTCCTCGGTGACAGATGCCGGATGCGCCAGCAGCGCAACGCGCTTGCCCTCGAGCGGCCTCCGCAGGTCAGGGTCGGCGAGCAGCCGATCAATGCCGAATTTCATGCCTCGCTTGCTGGCGAAAGGTCGATCGTAAAGCAATCCGGATGATGGAAATCGGGCCTGTCGCCCGGCGGATGTTGCAACGCCCAATAGGATTTCGTGCCGTCCAACTCCTCGATCACGGCGGACAGGCCCATCCGGAGCGGCCCGGGCGGCACGGCGGCGAGATCGACATCGGCTTCAATGACGAAGTCTTCGGCCGGCATTCCTCGATCGACGAAAGGATCGACGGGCATCACCAGTTCTGACATGCCATCGCGATAGCCGCTGAATCTGTACGCGGCCCATTCGCCCGACGGAGACAGGTTGAACTCGAAATACTCCTCCGCGCCAATCGGCTGCAGGAACAGCTCGAAACAACTAGTCTTCCAGAGTTCGTCACGTCGCTTAGGGGCTACTCGTTCCGGCAATCGAAGAGAATCGGAGCCCTCTACCTTGAACGTGAGGAGCACCTCATCCGGATCAGCCCAGACTTCAACGATTACTGCCTTTACCTGATCGGGCGGATTAGCCGGGTGAGGCACTAACCGATACGTTTCCAATGCCGGACCCTCATGCTAGGCGCCCGCCCCGATGACTGAGCACAAATCAGACTTGCTTCGCCTGTTAGCGAGCCGCGGGTACATCCACCAGATCACCGACGCCGGCGGCCTCGACGCACTCGCGGCCAGGAAGGTCCTGCCGGGCTATATCGGCTTCGACGCGACCGCCCCCTCCCTGCACGTCGGCAATCTGGTGTCGGTCATGCTCCTGCGCCGCCTTCAACAAGCCGGACACAAGCCGGTCGTGCTGCTGGGCGGCGGCACTACCAAGGTGGGCGACCCGTCCGGCAAGGACGAGATGCGCAAGTTCCTGTCCGAAGACGACATCGCCGGCAACATCGCCAGCATCCGCCGCATCTTCGAACGCTTCCTGACCTTCGGCGACGGCCCGACTGATGCCGTCCTGGTCAACAATGCCGATTGGCTGGAGACGCTCGAATACATCCCCTTCCTGCGCGATGTCGGGCGGCATTTCACGATTAACCGGATGCTGACCTTCGACTCGGTGAAGCTGCGCCTCGATCGCGAGCAGCCGCTCACCTTCATCGAGTTCAACTACATGATCCTGCAGGCCTATGACTTTCGCGAGCTGAACCGCCGCCTCGGCGTCCAGTTGCAGATGGGCGGGTCGGATCAGTGGGGCAATATCGTCAACGGCATCGATCTCGGCCGGCGCATGGATGATGCCGAGCTGTTCGGGATCACCACGCCGCTGCTCACCACCGCCGACGGCGCCAAGATGGGCAAATCGGTGAACGGCGCCGTCTGGCTACACGAGGACCAGCTGCCGCATTACGATTACTGGCAGTTCTGGCGGAACGCCGACGACCGTGACGTCGGCCGCTTCCTACGCTTGTTCACCGACTTGCCTCTTGAGGAGATCGCCCGGCTCGAAGCACTGCAGGGCGCTGACATCAACGAGGCGAAAAAGCTGCTGGCGACCGAGGCGACAGCGCTATGCCGGGGCCGCGCGGCGGCTGAGGAGGCTGCGGAGACGGCGCGCAGGACGTTCGAGGAAGGTGCCGCCGGCGAGGCGCTGCCGACGCATGCCGTTGCGGGCGGCTCGATCGGCATCATCGATGCGCTGGTCGCCCTCGGCTTCGCGGCCTCGAAGAATGAAGCCCGCCGGCTGATCAAGGGCGGGGGCGCGCGCGTGGACGGCAACAAGGTCGAGGACGAGGGGCTTGCCGTTAATGTCGGCGACACTCCGGTGCGCGTCTCGGCCGGCAAGAAAAACCACGGACTGCTGACCCGCTCAGCCTAGCTCCCCAGCCATGTCGGCCAGCTTCGCCACCGTGTTCATGTTCCGCGCCGTCGCGAGCTTGGCGGCGGGGATGACCAGCTTGGACGTGCCGATCCCGTCGCCATAGTGAACGTAGATCTCGCGCCTGCCGAGCGCCACTTCCTCGTCACGAAGCTGCTTGACCTGCTCGATCGCATCGGCTGGCGGCGCCTCATCCAGAAAGTAAACGAAGTTGCGGTTACGCGCTGCGTTCGCGAACGGGTTGCGCGCCAGCACCGCCGCCATCTCCGCTGCCGTGCGCACCATCACGGCGGTCGGCTTGCCGGCATAGGCCTCCAGCCGCTTCTCAAGTTCGGCCTTCACCTCCGCTTCGCTCAGGTCCGTGACGAACACGACATTGCCGCTGGCGATGTAGGTGCGCGCACACTCGAACCCCGCCGCGTCACACATCGCCTTCAGCTCGACCATGGGCAGCTTGGCCGTCCCGCCGACATTCACCGCCCGTAGTAACGCGACATAGGCCGTCATTACGCTCTGCACCCTTTCCGCCTCACGCTCGTTAAGGAACCGATCCAACCCAGGAGGAAATAATGACCGGTTCCAACACGGACGTGACCACGCTCAATTCGCTGATCGCCACCACGATCGACAGCATCAACGGCTATCAGGAATCAGCCGACGCGGTCGAGAATCCGCAGTTCCGCGAGATGTTCCAGGAACTCGCCCGCGATCGCCAGCAGGCGCTCCCCAAATTGCAGGCAGCCGTCGCCCAGATGGGTGGCAACCCGGAGGATGATGGCACCACGCTGGCCGCCGCGCACCGCACGTTCGTCGATCTGAAGTCGGCGATCACCGGCCGCGACGACAAGGCGGTCATCAACGAAGTCGAGCGCGGCGAGGACCATATTAAGCACAAATACGAAGCGGCGCTGAACGATGGCGATCTCTCGGCCGAGTGCCGCCAGGTGGTGCAGCAGGCTTATGAGTCGGTGCGCCGCGGCCACGACCGGGTGCGCGACCTGAAGCACGCGCTCGAAGGCAGCAACGCTTAAAAGCGGAGCTTGCCGCCGAACGTCAGGCGCGAGTCGCTGGCGGTGCGCCATGCGCCCGCCAGCGCCGCGCCGACGTCGCTCACTTCCTGTTGCCGCGCATCGACCGAGAGAGTCCACCCCGTGCCGTCTGCGCTGCGGCTGCGGTAAAAGGATCCGGTCACCCGCACGCCCCGAGATTCCATCGCCCTTCCGGACACGATCGCAGCGGCGCGGGCGGTTGCCGGGTCCACGCGCGAGCGATGCTGGAATCCGCCCAGCTCCAGGGCGCCATCGTCACTCCACATGCCGAGCATGGCCGAGACGCCGCGCCCGCCGGCCCCCTTGCCGTTCAGTGCCACCCCGACCTGGTCGTTGCTGGAGACCGGCACCAGCAGCTTGGGTCCGGCCCAGGCAGGAGCCGCCATCAGGCACAGAAGAGGCGGCACTGCCCGGATCAGATTACGCATACGCTACTCACACAACGAGACCGCGCTTTGCGGTCGCCCCGCTATATGCGAGGAGCCCTGATCTCTTGGTTTCGGAACAGGGTTAGTGAACTCTTTCAACGAGCTCTTGCAGGCCAATCGCGGCCAGCCCGCCCGCCCGCTGGTGTTTGTCGACGCTGCCGGCTTCGACGATTGGCTGAAGGCCTTGCCGCCCCGCGCCCGCAGCGCCGCCACAGCGCAGCGTTTCAAGGCCAAGGCTGGCGAACTCGCCATTTTGGCCGGCGACGCGGCGGAGGATTGGGCCGCCGCCATTGGCGTCGACAAGGCGGAGGAGCTTGGCCCCTGGAGCCTGGCCAAGGCGGCCGAGGCGCTGCCTGAAGGCACTTACCGGCTCGACGCGGCGCCTGGACCGGCGCTGCTTGGCTGGCTGCTCGCCCAGCATCGCTTCGACCGCTACCGAAAGCCGGAGACGCCCAACGGCCCCAGGGTGCTCGTCACGTGCGATGCGGCGCGGGTCGACGATGCGATCCGTCTCGCGAGCGCGGTGGCGCTGGTCCGCGACCTGGTGAACACTCCCACCGAGGACATGGGGCCGGCGCAGCTCGAAGCCGTCGCCGAACGCGTCGCGAAGGTCAGCGGGGTCGATTTGCGCGTAACCAGAGGCGACGAACTCGCCCGCGACTTTCCGCTCGTTCACGCGGTGGGCCGCGCCGCCGCGAGCGACCGCGGCCCACGGATGATCGAATTGGAATGGGGAAATCCCGCTCACCCGCGCGTGGCCATCGTCGGGAAAGGCGTGTGTTTCGACACGGGCGGGCTCGACATCAAGCCGTCCTCGGGCATGCGACTGATGAAGAAGGATATGGGCGGCGCCGCGCACGCGCTGGCCTTGGCGCAGCTCGTCATTGGGGCACGCCTGCCCGTCCGCCTGCACCTGCTGATCCCCGCCGTCGAAAATGCCATCGCCGGTAACGCGATGCGACCCGGCGATGTGCTGCGCAGCCGTCAGGGGCTTACGGTGGAGGTCAGCAACACCGACGCCGAGGGCCGGCTGATCCTCGCCGACGCGCTCACCCGAGCCGGCGAGGACCAGCCCGAGCTGATCCTGGACTTTGCCACATTGACGGGCGCGGCGCGCGTGGCGCTCGGCCCCGATCTGCCTGCCACCTTTGCAAATAACGACGCCCTTGCCCAGGACCTGCTCGCTGCCGCCACATCCGAGGCTGACCCGCTGTGGCGGCTGCCGCTTTGGGCGGGCTATGACGAGATGCTCCGCTCCGACATTGCCGACCTGGACAATGCGCCGGAAGGCGGCATGGCGGGCGCGATCACGGCGGCTCTTTTCCTGCAGCGATTCGTCGATCCCCAAACCCCTTGGGCGCATCTCGACACCTTCGCCTGGCGCTCGACGAGCAAGCCCGGACGTCCCAAAGGCGGCGAGGCTTTGGGGCTGCGCGCCAGCTGGTCCATGCTCCGCGCGCGCTACCTTCCACGAACTTAAAGTTAATTTTCGATTCCATGGCGAAACCGACGCCACACCCACGCGTTCGAGTCTCCAAGATGTGAAGCCATCCGGATCGTTGCCAGCAGATGCACGGATGGCCGAGGAGAATGTCCGTGGCGGAAACCGGCCTGCATTCATGGATGCGCACCCTGCTCAGTTACGTACGGTCGGGCGACCCCGACCTGACCAACCGGCAAATGGCGTTGCTTTTGCTCGTTTACCTGAAACCGGGACCGCACACGGTACGCGGCCTGGCCAAGGGGCTCAACGTCTCCAAGCCTGTCGTCACCCGCGCCTTGAACAGGCTCGGCGCACTGGGCTATCTGCGCCGCCAGCGCGACGATGCGGACCGCCGCAACATCTTCGTCGCACCCACGCGGGAAGGGGCGGATTTTCTTGAGCACTTCAAATCGCTCATCGGCAGCGGGAGCGGCAACGGCAATGGCGGCGAAAAGCGCAGCCAGCGGTCCGAGGCTCGCGAACCCGCCCACGCCTGAGCGAAGGCGTTTCTCCCTCTCGGGGCCCTCGCGGCCACTCGACCTGACGCACAATGCGGCGCGGCGCGACCTCGCCGATATCCGCTTGGCGGGACGCTGGTTCGCACCGCATTACGCCGTGGCGCAGACCTGTACCTGCACCACGGATACATGCCTGTTGGCGGCGCCCAACGGGGATGTTCTGGGCGAGCTTGCCGGGGGTGACCGGTTCGCGGTGCTTGAAGTCTCCGGAGAATGGGCCTGGGGCTATAGCGAGACCGACGGCCGGGTCGCTTATGTCCGCCTCGCCGCGATTGCCCCGATATGACAGCGAGTGTCTTCATTGACGGCGGGGCAGGCACCACCGGTATCGAGATTGCGGACCGCCTCTCTGACCGTACCGATCTGTCCCTGATCCGCCTCGATGAGGCGCGCCGCAAGAACCCGGCCGCGCGGCGCGACGCGCTGAACGACGCGGACGCTGTCATTCTCTGCTTGCCCGATGACGCGGCACGCGAGGCCGTCTCGCTGATCGGCAACTCCCGCACCCGCGTGATCGACGCTTCTACCGCGCATCGGGTTGCGAATGGCTGGACTTACGGCTTTCCGGAACTGGAACCCGGCGGCGCCGAGCGCATCGCTGCTTCGAAGCGTGTGTCGAACCCCGGCTGTTATCCGACCGGGTTCCTGGCCCTGGTGCGGCCGCTGGTGCGGTCGGGGCTGCTTGCCCCCGATGCCGTGCTGACGGTCAACGCGACGTCCGGCTATTCCGGCGGCGGCAAGGCGATGATCGCGGCCTTCGAGAACCCGGAAGCAACGGACGCGACCGACACTGCCTTTCGGCTCTACGCGCTCGGCCTTGGTCACAAGCATGTCGGCGAGATGCAAAGCCACGCCGGGCTGAGTCGGCCGCCCCTGTTCGCGCCGGCCGTGGCCCGCACCTACCGCGGCATGGTAGTCGAAGTGCCGCTGCCTGTGGCGCCTCCGCTCGAAGACGTTGCAGCCGCCCTTGCCGAGGCATATTCGTCCGCGCCACTGATCACCGTCGCCAGCCGCGGCGACTGCGAAGCCATGTCGCTCGTCACGATCGAGCGCCAGGCGGGCACCGACCGGCTGGAGCTGTTCGTGTTCGGCAACGACGAGACGAGGCAGGCACGGCTCGTTGCCGTGCTCAACAATCTTGGCAAAGGCGCGGCGGGAGCGGCCGTCCAGAACCTGAACCTGATGCTCGGCCTGGACGAGCTCAGCGGACTGCGCCTCTAGGCCAGCCTCATCGACGCTGCTACCGAGCCGCGGACCAGACGAAAGAAGCAACATGATCCCCCGCTATTCCCGCCCAGACATGGTCGCCCTCTGGGCGCCTGAGACCCGTTTTCAGATCTGGTTCGAGATCGAGGCGCATGCTCTGGACGTTATGGCGGAGCTCGGCACCGTGCCGAAGGAAGCGGCGACGAGGGTCTGGGAAGCGCACAAGGCCGCGCCGCCCTTCGACATCGACCGCATCGACGCGATCGAGGCCGAGACGAAGCACGATGTCATCGCTTTCCTGACCCATGTGGCGGAACGCACCGGCGCCGAGGCGCGCTTCCTGCACCAGGGAATGACCAGTTCGGACGTGCTCGACACCTGCCTGGCGGTGCAGCTGGCCCGGGCCGCGGACATATTGCTCGCCGATCTCGACCAATTGCTGGAGGTTCTGAAGCGCCGCGCCTTCGAGCACAAGCTGACGCCCACGATCGGGCGTAGCCACGGCATCCATGCCGAGCCGGTCACGTTCGGCCTTAAGATGGCGCAGGCCTATGCCGAGTTCACGCGCAACAAGGCGCGGCTGATGGCAGCGCGGCTGGACGTCGCAACCTGCGCCATCTCGGGCGCCGTCGGCACCTTCGCCAACATCGATCCGCGCGTGGAGCAATATGTCGCCGACAAGCTCGGCCTGACCGTCGAGCCGGTCTCCACTCAGGTGGTCCCGCGCGACCGCCACGCGATGTTCTTCGCTACGTTAGGCGTGATAGCCTCTTCGATCGAGCGGCTAGCGACCGAAGTCCGCCACCTGCAGCGCACCGAAGTGTTGGAGGCGGAGGAATATTTTTCGCCCGGCCAGAAGGGCTCGTCGGCGATGCCGCACAAGCGCAACCCGGTGCTGACCGAGAACCTGACGGGACTCGCTCGAATGGTCCGCGGCTATGTAACGCCGGCGCTGGAAAATGTGGCGCTGTGGCACGAACGCGACATCAGCCATTCCTCGGTCGAGCGCTATATCGGCCCGGACGCGACCATCACCCTCGACTTCGCTCTCGCCCGGCTGACCAGCGTGATGGACAAATTGCTCGTCTATCCGGAGCGGATGGAGCGGAACATGAATCGAATGGGCGGGCTGATCCATTCGCAACGCGTGCTGCTGGCACTTACCCAGGCCGGCGCTTCGCGCGAAGATTCCTACCGCCTCGTACAGCGCAACGCGATGAAAGTGTGGGAGTCCGACGGCGCGCTCTCGCTCGAAGACCTGCTCAAGAGCGACGCTGAAGTGAGCGCCTTGCTGACGCCGGAGCAGATCGCCGACAGGTTCGACCTCGGCTACCACCTGAAGCATGTCGATACGATCTTCGAACGGGTCTTCGGCACCGCCAGCTAAGGCTCTGGTCAAGCGCGCAATGATGTGACAGCATTCTCTTGACCGAAGGAACCGCGGAGCATCGAGGTCCGGCCCGGGTAACTTCAACAGCGGCAAAGACCGCTGAAAAGGGGAGTCGGTTATGATGGTCGGTGCGTTGCTTTTGATGCTGGTTGGAGCTCCGGCAGCACCCGCCGGTGTGGCGAACCAACCGCAGGTGAAATTATTCTGCCGCTACGAGGCCCCCGCCACGATATTCGGTGCACGACGCAAGATCTGCCTGACCGCGCAGGAGTGGGAAAAGAAAGCGCAAGAAGGCGAAGCCGCTTCTCACATCATGCTGAGAGAATATCTTGGTGACACGAATTGCATGGGCCAGGGCCTGTGCACGAACATGAGCCTGAGGCGCCCGTCACGCACCAAGCGCTGACTTCAGCTTTTCGAAAAAGCCCCGGCTCTGCGGACATTCGTCGCCCGTCTCGGTGGCGCGGAATTCCTCCAGCAGCGCCTTCTGCTTGGCGCTGAGCTTGGTTGGGGTTTCCACCTCGACCTGCACAACCATGTCGCCAAAGCCGCGCGCGTTCAGCACCGGCATGCCGGCGCCGCGCTGGCGAAGCTGCTTGCCCCACTGGATGCCGGCGGGAATGCGGATTTCGTGACTGACCTTGTCAAGGCCAGGCACTTCGATGGTGCCGCCCAGTGCAGCCGTGGTGATGCTGATCGGGCAGCGGCAGTAGAGCGTCGTACCTTCACGCTCGAAAATCGAGTGCCGGCCCACGTGCAGGAAGATATAAAGATCGCCGCAGGGCGCTCCGCGCGGGCCGCACTCGCCTTCTCCTGACAGGCGGATGCGCGTGCCTTCGTCGACGCCTGGAGGAATGTTGACGCTGAGCGTCTTCTGCTTGTCCACCCGGCCTTCGCCATAGCACACGCCGCAAGGATCGGAGATCACCTCGCCGGCGCCATGGCAGGTCGGGCAGGTCCGCTCCACGACGAAAAAGCCCTGCTGTGCGCGAACCTTGCCCATGCCTGCGCAGGTGTTGCACTGGCGCGCGCCGGCGCCGGCCTTGGCGCCCGTGCCCGCGCAGGTGCCACACTGGGTCGAAACCTCGATGGCGACTTCGGTCTGCTTGCCGTGATACGCGTCTTCCAGCGATATTTCGAGGTCGTAGCGCAGATCGGCTCCGCGCTGGGTGCCACGCTGGCCCGGTCGGCTCATGCCGAAGATGCTCTCGAAAATGTCCGAAAAGCCTTCGAAGCCGCCCTGATCCGCGCGGAAGCCGCCACCGCCATTCTGGAAAGCAGCCTTGCCGTACCGGTCATAGGCCGCCCGCTTCTGCGGGTCCTTCAGGCAGTCATAAGCCTCGCTGACCGCCTTGAACTTGGCTTCGTGATCCTTGCACCCGCCATTCTTGTCCGGGTGATATTTCATCGCGAGCTTGCGGTACGCTGCCTTTATGGTCGCGTCGTCGGCGCTGCGCTCGACTTCCAGCAGCTCGTAATAATCTATATCGGTGCTCATGCTGACCCCTGGCGCATGCGCGTGCCGCCTTCGCCCGACACGAACGGAAGCTTATGTCCCTTCCCGTCCGCGCCGAGCGAAGTTGACACTAGGTTCACACGTCAGCCCTTGTTCTCGTCCACTTCGGAGAACTCAGCGTCGACGACATCGTCGTTGGCGGTGTCCGGAGCATCGGCGCTCGGCGACGCGGCCGCGGCCTGCTCTTTCTCGTAGATCGCCTGGCCGAGCTTCATCGCGGCCTGCGCAAGCGTCTGCGTCGCCGTGTTCATCCGGTCGACGTCTTCGCTCTCGACCGCGGACTTGGCTTCCGCCACCGCCGTCTCGATCTCCGACTTGACCGCCTCATCGACCTTGTCGCCATGCTCCTGCAACTGGCGCTCGGTGGTGTGGATCAGCGACTCGGCGTTGTTCTTGCCCTCGGCCGCCGCGCGCCGCTTCTTATCCTCTTCGGCGAACTTTTCGGCATCGCGGACCATCTGCTCGATGTCCGAGTCCGAAAGGCCGCCAGAGGCCTGAATGCGGATCTGCTGTTCCTTGCCGGTGCCCTTGTCGCGCGCCGACACGTTGACGAGACCGTTGGCATCGATGTCGAACGTGACTTCGATCTGCGGCACGCCGCGCGGCGCCGGCGGGATGCCGACCAGGTCGAACTGGCCAAGCAGCTTGTTGTCCGCCGCCATCTCGCGCTCGCCCTGGAAGACGCGGATCGTCACCGCCTGCTGATTGTCATCGGCAGTCGAATAGGTCTGCGTCTTCTTGGTCGGGATCGTCGTGTTGCGGTCGATCATGCGGGTGAACACGCCGCCCAGCGTCTCGATACCCAGCGACAGCGGGGTCACATCAAGCAGCAGCACGTCCTTGACGTCGCCCTGCAGCACGCCGGCCTGAATGGCCGCGCCCATCGCGACGACTTCGTCCGGGTTGACGCCAGTGTGCGGCTCCTTGCCGAAGAAGTCCTTCACGGCTTCACGGACCTTGGGCATGCGCGTCATACCGCCGACGAGCACGACCTCGTCGATGTCGGCAGCCTTCATGCCGGCGTCCTCGAGCGCCTTCTTCATCGGCGCCTTAGTGCGCTCGATTAGGTCGGCGACCATCTTTTCCAGGTCGGCACGGGTGATCGTCTCGACGAGGTGAAGCGGCGTGGTCGCGCCGCCTTCCATGCGCGCGGTGATGAAGGGCAGGTTGATCTCGGTCGACTGGGTCGAGGACAGCTCGATCTTCGCCTTCTCGGCCGCTTCCTTCAGCCGCTGCAGCGCAAGCTTGTCGGTGCGGAGATCCATATTCTCCTTGGCCTTGAACTTGGCCGCCAGATGCTCGACCAGCTTGGCGTCGAAATCCTCGCCGCCGAGGAACGTGTCGCCATTGGTCGACTTCACCTCGAACACGCCATCGCCGATCTCGAGGATCGACACGTCGAAGGTGCCGCCGCCGAGATCGTAGACGGCGATCGTCTTGCCGTCCTGCTTCTCGAGCCCATAGGCGAGCGCAGCCGCCGTCGGCTCGTTAATGATGCGCAGCACTTCAAGGCCGGCAATCTGGCCGGCGTCCTTGGTCGCCTGGCGCTGCGCGTCGTTGAAATACGCGGGAACGGTGATCACCGCCTGGGTGACCGTCTCGCCGAGATAGGCCTCGGCGGTTTCCTTCATCTTCTGCAGCGTGAAGGCGCTGATCTGGCTGGGCGAATAATCCTCGCCGCCCGCCTTGACCCAGGCGTCGCCATTCTTGCCCTTGACGATCTGGTAGGGAACCAGCTCGGTGTCCTTCTTGGTCACCGGATCGTCGAAGCGGCGGCCGATCAAGCGCTTCACCGCGAAGATCGTGTTGTCGCCGTTGGTGACGGCCTGGCGCTTGGCCGGCTGGCCGATCAGCCGCTCGCCGTCCTTGGTGAAAGCGACGACGGACGGCGTGGTGCGCGCGCCCTCGGCATTCTCGATGACCTTGGGCTTGCCGCCCTCCATGACCGCCACGCAGCTGTTGGTGGTGCCCAGATCGATCCCGATAACTTTCGCCATTTTCCTCTGTCTGCCCCTAAGTTCATAGCGTTGAGCGGAGCGGCCCCAGAAGAGGCGGCCACCCCAGTTACGGCTGCGATATAGGTGCGCTTGTTCTTGCCGCAAGGAGAGCGCCGCCGTAGGGGAACGCTGCCGTTACGATGGAGGTTGTCCGCCTTATGATCCGCACCCTCTCCGCGCTATTGCTGGTGGCTCTCGCCGGCTGCGCCAAGGAAGAGCAGCTGCGCGTGGCGGACGCCTGGGTGCGCTTCTCGCCGGTGCGGGAGAATCCGTCAGCCGCCTACTTCACTATCCATGGCGGCCCGCAGGATGTCAGCCTGATCGGCGTCTCCACCGAAGTCGCGATCCGCAGCGAGATGCATGAGACGATGGCTGGCATGAGCGGCATGGCGAGCATGAAGCCCGTCACCAACGTCCAGGTGCCGGCCGGCAGCGAAGTGAAGTTCGCGCCCGGCGGCAAGCATGTGATGCTCTGGAACATCAACCCGGGCCTGAAGCCGCCCAAGCGGATCGTCCTGATCTTCTCCTTTTCCAACGGCGAGAAGCTGCAGATGGACGCGCCTCTGGTGGCGGCGGGTCAGGAGCCGCCGAAAGACAGCTGACGTCAGATGCGCAGCCAGGGTCGGATCCTCACCGAAGGCGAACGCAACATGGCCGCCGCCATGTTCGGCGCCGCGATCGACTACACCCAGGTCCGTATTCACGCCGCCAAATGGTGGCCGTTCCAGCCACGCCGCGTCGCCATGTCACCGGACGGCCATATCTGGTTCCACCCGGAAGGCGGGCTGTTCTGCGACGATTATTCATGCCGGCCGCTGAACGACCAAGGCCTGTTCATCCACGAGATGACGCATGTGTGGCAGCATCAGCGCGGCGTCTGGCTCCCCCTCGCCCGCCATCCATTCTGCCGCTACCATTATGCGATCAGGCCGGGCTGGCCGCTGGAACGCTACGGCCTCGAGCAGCAGGCCGAGATCGTCCGCCACGCCTTCATGCTCCGCCAAGGCGCGCATGTGCGGGGCGCCCCGGGTCTGCAGCAGTACGAGACCATCCTGCCGTTCTGAAACGGAGCATGGCTTTGCAGCTTGTGATGGCTCGCCGCCTGCCACTGAGGTCAGGCGGCGGCTGACACTCGCTGCAGTATCGGAATCAAGGCGCGCCGCTCTTCGGCGATACGCTCCTGCATTCCGCGCCGTATCTTCGCCGAAGCAGCGCAGTAGCCGGACCAATCCTGCTCGATCCGCTCGGGCGTCCATTGGCTCATATGCTGACGGGAAACTTCGAGAACGCGCCCATCATCGGACTGCAGCTTGCGGACGCTCGCCAGCTCGCCAGGAGCCGCATTGTCCAGCAGGACCCCATAGCAATCTTGGACGGCATTGCGGCGGTTGCGGCTGGCCCGGCTGAGCTTCCAGCGGGCATAGGCCCATTGCTCCGGTCTCGGCTGGGGCAACTCCTGGGTCGCCTGCATCTTTGCGAGTTCGCCGAGAACTTCGTCATGAGCCCTCGTGAGTGCATCGAGCAAGCGTGCGGCGGAGCAGCCCGTCATATTCGGCTGAAGATTGGCAAGCGTCATTCTAACCTCTTGGGAAGAGACATCTATCTCCATCACCTTAGCAGCAGGTTAAGCAGCTTGAGTGAGGGCGCTGCTGAGGCGGTTCAGTGCCAGTTCGCGTCGGCGGTGAGTTGGTGCTGCTCCGCGACCTCCGCGATGCGGTCGAGGTCGATGGGGTCGCTATACGGGTCCTCGTCGAGAGCGCCGGCATGCTCGAGCAACTGCTGCCAATGGCGGAGAGTGTCGGCATAATCGACATTGGGCACTCGCATCAGCGTCCCGTCCGCGAGCGGCTGGACATCGGCAAGGCCGAGCTTCAGCCACTCGCCGGTGTGCCAGTCGGTCATGTCCACGGCGGGGAAGAGGCAGATGCCGTGCAGGTCGACGCCGCGGCGGATTGCCGACAGGCATTCGGACGCCATGTCGTTCAGCCAGTGCGAGCGGCCGGGGCCTCTGCCGGCAGTCTCGGCGATGATGCAGGGGCGGTTATACTTGGCCCAGGCTTCCTCGACGAGCTCGCAGACGGACCGGATGCGGTCGTCGCCGGGCTCCAGCGCCGCATGCGGGCCCTGTTCCCGGTATTCCATCTGGCCGAAGCTGTAGTTGTTGAAGCCGAGGATATCGATCGTCTCGGGGCTGCCGCCAAACTCGGGATGCTTCAGGCCTGAGATGATGTCCCAGGCGATATAGGCATCCTCGTAACTTTCGCGGTGCGCGGCCTCGGCCAGGTCGGGCCGGTCGCGCGGCGGCACGACCCAGATCAGCGGGTCGATATGGACCATCCGCGCATCCGGAAAGTCGGTGCGGATCGCCGTCACGGCAGCAATGTCGGCGCGGGCGAGCTGGCAAGTGAAGCGACGGCGATAATCCGGGTACTTCCCGAATGGCGCCGACCAGGCCCATTCACCGCCCATATAGCCCCAGAAGGTCGGCTCGTTGACAGGCGTGAAAAAGAGCGGCCCGTGATGCGCCCGCTCGGCGACGTAGCGCGCTGCGGCCTGGGCATAAGCAGCGAAGCGCTGGACGAAAGCGTCGGACATTGGGTCCAGATCGTCCGGATAGCCATAGTGGCACAGGTCCCAGATCGGCAGGATACCGTGACGGCGTTGCGCCTCCAGGAACGGATCGATGCACGAGAAGTCATATTGGCCACCCTGATCGACCAGCGGCCAAGGAATGCCTTCACGAGCGACAGCCAGCCCCAGGGGCCGGAACATCGCATAGTCTTCGTCCGCATGGGCGTAATGCTGGAGCTCGGCGGTCAGGTCGCGCCGGCCCTTGTCCTTCCACAGGAAGGTCGAGCATTCGAAGCCCGACAGGAAGAAGCTGGGGAAGAGGCCGGGTCGCACGCCGTCACTACGCGCGGGCGAACCCGGAGTTCATTAGCCGCGCAGCAGCCGCGACTGTTCGCGCTTCCAGTCGCGTTCCTTGATCGTCTCGCGCTTGTCGTGATCCTTCTTGCCCTTGGCGAGCGCGAGCTCGACCTTGGCCCGGCCGCGGCCGTTGAAATAGACGGAGAGCGGCACGAGTGTCATGCCCTGGCGGGCGACGGCACCGTGCATCTTGTTGATCTCGCGCTCTTTCAGCAGCAATTTTCGCGGGCGCTTGGGCTCGTGATTGTGGCGATTGCCGTGACTGAACTCGGGGACGTTCGCGTTGATCAGCCACACCTCGCCTTCCTTTACTTCGGCATAGCTCTCCGCGATCGAACCTTCGCCGAAGCGCAGCGACTTCACTTCGGTGCCGGTCAGCGCAATGCCGGCCTCGAACACCTGTTCGATGAAATAGTCGAAACGCGCGCGCCGGTTCTCGGCGACGACCTTCTTCTTCTCGAATTCGGTTGGACGGGGACGGGCCAAATCAGATCAATCCTGCATGCTTCAACGCCGCATCGACGGCGCGCCGGCTCGCTTCGCCCGGCGGGGTCATAGGAAGCCGCAGTTCGGCCGAGAGTTCCGGCTTCAGCTTGTTGAGGGCGTATTTGGTGGGTCCTGGAGACGCATCGCTGAACAGCGCGGCGTGGAGCGGATAAAGCCGATCCTGCAGTTGCAGCGCCTTCGCCCAGTCGCCCGCTAGGCACGCCCGCTGAAACTCCGCGCAAAGCCGGGGGGCGACATTGGCGGTGACGGAGATGCACCCGACCCCGCCCATGGCGTTGAAACCCAATGCCATGTCGTCATTGCCCGATAGCTGCACGAAGTCCGCCCCGCAGGCGAGCCGCTGCGCCGTCACCCGCGCGACATTGCCGGTTGCGTCCTTCACCCCGGCGATGGTCGGGATCTCGGCAAGCCGCGCCATTGTGTCGACCGTCATATCGGCGACCGTCCGGCCCGGTACGTTGTACAGGATGATCGGCAAGTCACTTGCATCGGCAAGGCTCGCGAAATGCGCGTAGAGCCCGTCCTGGTTCGGCCGGTTGTAATAGGGCATCACGACCAAGGCCGCCGCCGCGCCCGCCGACTTGGCATGCGCCATGTGCCGCTTGGCCGTCGCAGTGTCGTTGGATCCGCAGCCGGCGATCACCGGCACGCGTCCTGCCGCCGCTTCCACGCACAGGTCGATCACGCGGTAATGCTCGTCAAAGCTCAGCGTCGCCGATTCCCCGGTGGTGCCACAGGGCACCAGACCGTTGCTTCCTTCGTTTACCTGCCAGTCGACGAACGCCTTGAACCCGGCCTCGTCGACCTGACCGTCGCGGAAGGGGGTCACAAGTGCCGGAATCGAGCCGGAAAACATGATTTAGCTCCTTCACCCGGAGTTTCGCTTCGGGCATGATGGTCGACCAGTAAGGGGTAAGCGTATGGCCGGTTCACCGCGCAATAAGGATCAGGCGCCTAGACTGTCCAGCATGAGCAAGCGACTTCTCCTGCCCTCGGCGCTGCTGCTGGGCCTTGGTGCCACCTCGGTTCTGGCCGATCCGACGCAGCTGGTGCCGACGCGGCCGTCGGCGCCCCAGCCCTTCTACAGCGCGAGCGACTCCGTCGCGGCGGCGATCTCGCAGTGGAACGCGCTGCGCCAGACGGACAATCTGCCCTTCGACAGCTATGCAAGCTTCCTGATCGCGCATCCCGGCTGGCCCGGCGAGCAGGCGATGCGCCGCACCGCCGAGCGTGTGCTGCAACCGGGCATAGTGACGCCGGGGCGGATCGTCGCTTATTTCGACAAATTCCCGCCGCTCACCAATACCGGCCATGGCCGCTATGCCGAAGCTTTGCTGTCGGTCGGCCGCCGAGCCGATGCACTGACCGCCGCCCGCAAAGCTTGGACGTCGGGATCGCTCAGCGCCGCCGACGAGGCGCTGATCTTCGAGCGGTTCGGCGCCAGCTTCACGACCGCCGACCAGGACGAGCGGATGGATCGGCTGCTCTGGGCCGGCAAGACCAGTGCGGCCGCCCGCCAGCTGGTGCTCACCTCCCCGACCAGGCGCGCGCTGTACCAGGCGCGGCTGGCGCTCCGCACCAATGCGGCGGATGCGCAATATGTCGCCGACTCGCTGCCGGCCGCTTTCCAGAACGACGCGGGCTTCGTGGCCGACAAGGCGGTCTGGCTGCGGGCATCCTCCCCGGCGGCTGCGCGCGCCTGGCTGGCACAGAACCGGACGCTGACCGGCCGCCCGGCGGAAGTCGAGCGCTGGTTCGAGCTGCTGCTGGCCACCGCGCGAGAGGCCGTCACTGCCGGCGACACGGCCGCGGCCTATCGCATCGCACGGCTGGTCGACGGCACCTACGCGCCGGGAGTCGAAGTGCGCGAGCGGCCGATCGGCGAGCGGGACGATTATACCAGCCTGGTCTGGCTCGCCGGCTGGAATGCGATCAAGAGCGGGCGTGCAGCCGAGGCAGTCGGCATGTTCGAACGCTATGGCCGCGCCGCCAAGTCGCCGCAGACCCAGGCCAAGGGGCAATATTGGGCCGCGCGCGCTGCCCAGGTGGCGGGCCGGGCCGAGGACTCGCAGCGGCTGTTCGCGATGGCAGCCACGCATCCGGATCAGTTTTACGGTCAGCTCGCGCTGGAGCGGCTGAACCGCGCCATCCCCGCGCCCGGGACGCAAGGTGCGGCGACGCCGACCGCTCAGGAACGTCTCGCCTTCAACCAGCGGGAGATCGTGCGGGCGACGCGCATCCTGGGACAACAGGGTCGCTGGACCGATCAGAGCCTGTTCGTCCGCGCCATCGCCGCCGGTGTCGAGAGCGATGCGGATCATGCGCTCGCCACGGAACTCGCCGCAGGCATTGGTCGGCCGGATCTTGCCGTGATGGTCGGCCGCAGCGCCCGCATCAACGGCGCCTCGTCATCGGTACGCGCCGGATATCCCCTGGTCCGCGTGCCGCAGGGCCAGGAAGCCTGGACGACGATCATCCACGCCATCGCCCGGCAGGAAAGCCAGTTCGACAAGGCCGCAGTCAGCCATGCGGGCGCACGCGGGCTGATGCAGCTGATGCCCGGCACCGCGCGCGAGCAGGCGGGCAAGATCGGGCTCAGCTATGACGCGCCGTCGCTGACCACCGACACCGGCTACAACATCCAGCTCGGATCCGGCTATTTCCAGCGGATGCTGAGCTATTATGGCGGCAATTATCCGCTCGCAGTCGCCGCCTATAATGCCGGGCCGGGGAACGTGAACAAGTGGATCAGGGCCAATGGCGACCCGCGCCTGCCCGGCTCCGACATCGTCCGCTGGATCGAGGAAATCCCGATCTACGAGACCCGCAACTACGTTCAGCGCGTGCTGGAGAATGCTGTCGTATACGACACGCTGAACCCGGACAAAGCACACAAGCGCGGGCCGGCGCTGCTGAGCGCTTATCTGGGGAAGAATACGCGGGGCTAATCGTTCGTCGTGGACCGCCCCAACTACATCACCCCCGCCGGCTACGCCGCGCTGCGCGCCGAATATGACCGGCTGTTCGGTGACGAGCGGCCGACGCTGGTGGAAACGATCAGCTGGGCCGCCGGCAATGGCGACCGCTCGGAAAATGGGGACTATATCTACGGCCGCAAAAAGTTGCGGGAGATCGACCGGACGCTCAGCCGCCTGTCCACCAAGATGAAGGCGGCGAAAGTTGTCGACCCGGCCCGGCAACCTGATCGCTCGCGCGTGTATTTCGGCGCGACCGTCACCATCGCCGATGAAGACGACAACCAGCGCACCATCACCATCGTCGGTAATGACGAAGCCAACGCTTGTGATGGCAAAGTGGGTTGGGACTCGCCGCTCGCCCGCGCGTTGCGCGGTGCAGCAGCCGGCGATTTGCGCCGGATCGCCTTACCCGGCGGCGAGAAGGAATATGAAGTGGTGAAGATCGACTACCCGAACTGATCGCGCACGACGCGCTCCAGTTCCGGGTCGAGCGGCGGCGGGTCCATGGGCACACGCGCTTCCAAATGTTCGGCGACGGCGGTGAGGGCGGCAATGCGGGCCGCCTTCTTGTCGTTGCCGTCGATCACCGTCCAGGGTGCCCAGCGGGTATCGGTCTGGCGGAACATGTCGTCGAGCGCCGCGAGATAGGCGGGGCGTTTGGCGCGGTTGCGATAATCCTCGGCGCCGGTCTTCCAGCGCTTCCAGGGGTCTTCGAAGCGCTTCTTCAGCCTTTTGTCCTGCTCGTCCTGCGTCACATGAACGAACAGCTTGACGATGGTTGTGCCGCAATCCCGCTGCTGCGCCTCGAACTCGTTGATCTCGTCATAGCCGCGCCGCCATTCGGGCTCAGCCGCAAAGCCCTCGACCCGCTCAACCAGCACGCGTCCATACCAGCTGCGGTCGAACACCGCGATCTCGCGGGATGCGGGCAGCTTCTGCCAGAAGCGCCAGAGAAAATGCCTGTCCTTCTCCTCCGCGGTCGGTGCCGAGATCGGGAAGACGTCGAAATAGCGTGGGTCCCATGTCGTCGTCAGACGCTGAATGATGCCCCCCTTCCCAGCCGCATCCCAGCCTTCGAGCAGCACGATCGCGCGGCGCTTGTGCACGATATGCGCGACCTGAATACGCGCGAGCCGGTCCTGCAGCGCGGCGAGGTCCGCGGTGTAATCGCCTCGGTGGTCTGCGCCGCGTTCGAAACTGGAAAGATCGATGCTCATTCCACTCTCCGGCTTGCCTGAGCTTGTCGAAGGCCTTTCCTTCTCCCTCTTCTCTAAAGAATGGGAAGGCTTCGACAAGCTCAGCCAAGTCGGACCGGGTCGGGTGTCTTATTCTGGGGCAACCACCCCAGTGGGTGCTCTGGCTTCCTTCGCCCCCGGTCCGTCTACCGTCCGGATGTGGAGCTCTCGCAACTGCTTGGCGCTCACCGTGCTCGGCGCCTGCATCATCAAATCCTCGGCCCGCTGGTTCATCGGGAAAAGGATAACCTCGCGAATGTTCGGCTCGTCGGCCAACAGCATGACGATACGGTCGATGCCCGGGGCTGATCCGCCGTGCGGAGGCGCCCCGAACTTGAAGGCGTTGATCATGCCTGCGAAGTTCGTGTCGACGTCTTCCTTGCTGTAGCCGGCGATTTCGAACGCCCTGTACATGATCTCCGGCTTGTGGTTCCGGATCGCACCGGACGACAGCTCCACGCCGTTGCAGACGATGTCGTACTGATAGGCCAGGATGTCCAACGGATCCTTGGTCTCCAGCGCCTCCAGCTCGCCTTGCGGCATTGAGAAGGGGTTGTGCGAGAAATCGACCTTCTTGGCTTCCTCGTCATATTCGAACATCGGGAAGTCGACGATCCAGCAGAACTCGAACCTGTTCTGGTCGATCAAGCCGAGTTGCTCACCCACGCGAGTCCGGGCGGCACCCGCAAGCTTGGCCGCCTGGCCCTCCTTGCCCGCCGCGAAGAAGATGCCGTCGTCAGGGCCGAGGCCCAGCTCCGCGATCAACTTGCGCGTCGCTTCCTCGCCGTGGTTCTTCGCGATCGGACCGCCCAGCTCGCCGCCCTTTTGAGTGATGTAGCCCAAGCCGGCATGACCCTCGCCGCGCGCCCAATCGTTCATATCGTCGAAGAATTTGCGACTCTTGTCGGCAGTGTTCGGGGCGGGGACGGCGCGGACGACGGAGCCGCCCTCGACCAACCGCGCGAATAGGCCGAAGCCTGAACCCTTGAAGTGCTCCGACACGTCGGAAATCGTGATGGGATTGCGGAGGTCCGGCTTGTCGGATCCGTATTTCAGCATCGCCTCACGATAAGGAATCCGCGGGAACGGCGCGGCGCTGACCTGGCGGCCGTTGGCGAACTCCTCGAACACGCCGTGCAGCACCGGCTCGATCGCCGCGAACACATCGTCTTGGGTGACGAAGCTCATTTCAAAGTCGAGCTGGTAGAACTCGCCGGGCGAGCGGTCGGCGCGCGCATCCTCGTCGCGGAAGCAGGGCGCGATCTGGAAATAGCGGTCGAAGCCCGCGACCATGATCAGCTGCTTGAACATCTGCGGTGCCTGGGGGAGCGCGTAGAATTTCCCCGGATGCACGCGGCTAGGAACGAGATAGTCGCGCGCACCTTCGGGGCTCGACGCAGTCAGGATCGGCGTCTGGAACTCGGTGAAGTTCTGCTCGATCATCCGCCGCCGGATCGAGCTGATCACGTTCGAGCGGAGCACGATATTGGCGTGGATGCGCTCGCGCCGCAGATCGAGGAAGCGGTAGCGGAGTCGAATATCCTCCGGATAATCGGCCTCGCTCGCGACGGGCAGCGGCAGTTCCTGCGCCGCCGACTGGACCGTCACGTCCTTGGCGAACACCTCGATCTCGCCGGTCGGCAGATTGGCGTTGGTGGTGCCTGCTGCGCGTGCCTTGACTACGCCCTCGATGGTGACGACGGACTCGGCGCGCAGGCCCTCCAGGACCGGCAGCGCGGGCGAATCCACATCAGCCACCACCTGAGTGATGCCAAGATGGTCGCGCAGGTCTACAAACAGCACGCCGCCATGGTCGCGCTTGCGATGCACCCAGCCGGACAGGCGAACGGTCTCGCTGACATGGGAGGCGCGAAGCGCGCCGCAGTGATGGGTACGATAAATATGCATGGCGGCGGCTCATGCCGACGCATGGCCCCGAAGGCAAGCTAGCGGGAGGACGCCTTCGGCACCGGAGGGGTTGGGAAGTCGGCAGACAGCCCCAGCTCGGCCAGCGTGTAGCGGCGCGGAATGTGCTGAGGGCAATTGCGGTCCCATGCCTCTACGCTCAGCTTGGCGATACGGTCGATCCGCGCTTTGTAGCCTGGAACGGCCAGGGCGGCCGCGAGGCCCGGATCGGCAGCTGCAGGAACGAAGGAAAGGCGGCCGAAAACCTTCAGCCGACGCTGCCCGCCATAATCCATGAAGAACAGCGAAACCCGATCCTCTCCGCGCACATTTCCGCTCGTCAAGAACTGCTGGTTGCCGCGGAAATCAGCCCATGCGATCGTGGACGGGTCGGGGGTGCGGGCGAAGCCGGGCGGTCCGCCTCTGAACTGGACGTACGGCCAGCCCGTTTCCGACACACTGGCGATATAGAAGCCGTCTCGTTCGGCGATGAACGCGATCTCGGCGGCGCCAAGCATGTGATTGCCGCCTTGCCGTGCTCCAGCGCGCGCATAGGCTTGGCGGCTGCCGCCTTCCTCCTGCAGCTCGATCACGGCCGGTGTGAATGCAATCTCGTGATACGCATTGCCGCCCATTCGTCGCCTCCGCTTCGGATCCGAAATAATGATGGTGGGTCAAGTCGCGCTTACAAGGACTTCGGTTTGCAGGCGTGACGCCAAGCGTTATGGCGCAAACATGCAAATCCATCCGCTGATCACCGACAGCGAAACCCTCGCCCAGCTCTGCGCCCGCCTCGCCAGGTCCGACTTCGTCGCGGTCGACACGGAGTTCATGCGCGAGAACACCTATTGGCCGGATCTGTGCCTGATCCAGATCGCCGACGAGAATGAGGCGGCGGCAATCGACCCCAAGGCCGATGGCCTCAACATGCAGCCGCTGCTCGACCTGATGGTCGACAACGAGAATGTGCTGAAGGTCTTTCATGCCGGCGGGCAGGACGTGGAGATCATCTACAACCTGACCGGCAAGACGCCGCATCCCATCTTCGACACCCAGGTCGCGGCGATGGCGCTCGGTCAGGGCGAGCAGGTCGGCTATGGCAACCTCGTCGATTGCTGGCTCGGCATCCAGCTGGACAAAGGCGCCCGCTTCACCGATTGGGGCCGCCGCCCGCTCGACAAGCGCCAGATCGACTACGCAATCGGTGACGTGACCCACCTCGTGAAGATCTTCCCGATGCTGGTGAACCGGCTGGTCAAGCAGGGCCGCGGCGACTGGCTCGACGAGGAAATGGAAAAGCTCGCCGATCCCGCCAACTATATAAACGAGCCCGAGCTATCCTGGCACCGCGTGAAGATCGCGGGCCGCAAGGCGGATGTGCTCGGCCGATTGAAAGCGCTCGCTGCCTGGCGGGAGCGTGAGGCGCGGGGCAAGAACCTCCCCCGCGGCCGCATCGTCAAGGATGAGACGCTGGCTGATATCGCGTCGCACCCTCCCCGCGAACAGAGCGATCTCGCCAAGGTGCGCGGCCTGTCCGCCAGCTGGGCCAGCAACGATATCGGCGTGCGCATGATGAAGGCGCTCGCCGAAGCCAAGCCGCTCGGACCCGACGAACTGCCCCGCGAAGAGCGTAGACCCGGCCTTGGCAAAGAAGGCTCGCTCGTTGCCGACCTGCTGAAGCTATTACTCAAGATCCGCGCACGCGAAATCGACGTTGCCCCACGCCTGCTCGCGCGCACCGACGAGCTGGAGCTGCTCGCCGCCGGCAAGCGCGACGGCCTCGCGATCTTGCAGGGCTGGCGCTGCGAACAATTCGGCAAGGACGCGCTTGACTTGGTCGAAGGCCGCCTCGCCTTCGCCGTCAAGAACGGCAAGCTGAAGATGACGCGGGCGGAAGCTCTTCAGCCTGACGATTCAGCCTAGCTTCGCCTCCAGCCCCATTTCTGTGGCCAGTTGCCGCAAGCGCTTTTCGACAGCGTCGCCATAGAGGTTACGATCCTCACCGGACAGGCTGAGGATCAGGGCTCTGCCCTCCGATCGGATCGAAGAGCGGCGAAGCGGGTCGCCAACGCCGCCGCTCAAACGCTGACCCAGGCGGATGGCGAGGCCCCAGCGGATCGCCCGACGAAGGTCCTGCTCTCCGGCGAGTACAGCGAGCTCGCCCAATGAGTTCGCGCCGCCGCCGAACGCCGTATAAAGTGCCTGGCCCAGCAACACGCGGCCGCGGGCGTCGATGCCGACCCAATTGCCGTGCACGCCAGTCTCGAACGCTCGTTCGGCGCGGAATTCGGGGTTGGCGCGCCACCCGGTGTCTGCAAGCAGGCAAGCCGCTAGCCGCAGTCTGGCGTCGGTGCCCTCCGGGAACAGGGGGGCGATCCAGCGGTCGAGCAGTTCGCCATGTTCGGGGAAGCGCCCCTGCACATCGGCTTCCTCACGGCAGGCGGCGAGCAGCGGGTCCTCGCGGCGGAGCTCCGGCGGCAGGCGGCCGTAAAGCAGGCCTTCCCGCAGGCCATAGGCGGAGACGACCAAGCTGCCAGTCTGTAATTCGCGGACCAGCACCGAGAGCAGGGATGCCGCTTCGCCGAGCATTGCGATCCGCGATCCAGAAAGGGAAGGCAACATCCGCAACTGATCGCGGCTGGTCTCGATCACGGTGCGAGCGAGGCGCGGCACTGCGCTGGGCGCCATCACATATTGATGGATGATCGGCAGCGGATAGGCGCTGATCGCCATGTCCACACGGGCCAGTGCGCGCCATGACCCACCAACCAGATAGAGCGGCAGCCCCTTGGTCTGTTTCAACCAGGGCGCGCGCATAAGCTGTTCCTGGACAAGCTTTTCGAGTGCCCCCTTTGTGCTGCGCACTGGCGCGATGCGGAGCACGCCGAGGGGAAAGGAGACGCGGTCGAGCACCCGCCCGTGCGAGACGCGGGACAGTTCCAGGCTGCCGCCGCCCAAGTCGCCGACGATGCCATCGGCGTCCGGGATCGCGGCGAGAACGCCGAGCGCAGCCGCCTCCGCCTCCTCTTCGCCGGACAGCAGTTCAACGTCGAGGCCAAGCTCGGCCGCGCGGCCGAGCAGCTGCCCGCCGTTCGAAGCGTCGCGCACGGCGGCCGTGGCCACCGTGCGGAGCTGCTTCACGCCCATGACTTCGGCGAGCCGGCTGAATCGCGCGAGCGCCCGCACCGCGGCCTCGATCGACGCGGCAGGAATGCGGCCCGTGGCGTCGAGGCTGCGGCCAAGCCCGGCCATGACTTTCTCGTTGAACAAAGTGGCCGGCACGCGCGGGGGGCCGCCATAGACGACGAGGCGGATCGAGTTCGATCCTATGTCGATGATCGCCTGCCGCTCCATTACGGCATGGGTAAGATCGATGTGCGGCCGGTCCAGAAGATCGGTCTTGCTCACCGCCGCCGCCTTACGCTCAGCTTCGGAACCGCATCGCTGTTGGCGAGCGACTTCCCGCGGCCGGAGAGCGAGGGGTTGGTCATGAAGTAGCGGTGCAGGTTGAACGGCCGCTCCCCAGGTACGTCGCGAATATAACTCCCGTCGGCGTGCAGCTCCCAGCTCTGCTCATTGTCGATCAGATTGGCGACCATCACCTGATCAAGAATCTGAACATGGACAGTCGGGTTCACGATCGGCAGCATATATTCGACCCGGCGATCGAAATTTCGCGGCATCCAGTCGCCCGATGAGATGAACAGCAACGCCTTGCTGTCGGGCAAGTCGCGGCCATTGCCGAACGCGAAAATGCGGCTGTGTTCCAGAAAGCGGCCGACGATCGACTTGACTCGGATGTTCTCGGACAGGCCAGGAACGCCCGGACGCAGGCAGCAGATGCCGCGGATGATCAGGTCGATCGGTACCCCCGCCTGGCTCGCTTCATACAGTTTTTCGATCATCGCGGGATCGACCAAGGAGTTCATCTTGGCCCAGATACCGCAGGGCTGCCCGACGCCGGCATTCGTAATCTCTGTATCGATCAGGTCGAACAGCCGGTCGCGCATGTCGAGCGGCGACATGGTGAGCAATTCCAGCTGCGCCGGCTCGACATAGCCGGTGATGTAGTTGAACAGCTGCGCCGCGTCCCGCCCGGCGCGCGGATCGGCGGTGAAGAAGCTGATGTCGGTGTAGATGCGCGCCGTAATCGGGTGATAATTGCCGGTGCCGAAATGGCAGTAGGTGCGATAGCCCTCGCCTTCGCGCCGCACGACCATCGACACCTTGGCGTGCGTCTTCCACTCGATGAAGCCGTAGACGACTTGCACCCCGGCGCGCTCGAGCGCGGACGCCCAGAGCAGGTTCTGCTCCTCGTCGAACCGCGCCTTGAGCTCGACTACAGCAGTGACGGACTTGCCGGCCTCCGCGGCCGCGATCAGCGCCTGGATGACGGCCGACTGCTTGCCGGCGCGGTAGAGCGTCTGCTTGATCGCCACCACGTCTGGGTCGGCCGCCGCCTGCTGCAGAAAGGCGAGCACCACGTCGAATGTCTCGTACGGGTGGTGGACGACGATGTCCTTGGCCTTGATCGCCGCGAAACAGTCGCCGCCATATTCGCGGATGCGCTCGGGAAAGCGCGGCGAATATGGGTCCCATTTCAGGTCGGGCCGATCCTCCTCGACCAAAGCTTCCAGGTCGCCGATGCCGAGCAGCCCGCCGGTGACGGTGACGATGGCGTCGGTGCCGCCGAGTTCGCTGCGGACCTGCCGCTCCAGGGCCTCGGGGATGCCTTCCTCGATCTCCAGCCGGATGACGCGACCGCGCCGGCGCCGCTTGATCGCGCTGCGGAAGTAGCGGACCAGGTCTTCTGCCTCTTCCTCCAGCTCGATGTCGCTGTCGCGGATGATGCGGAAGGCGCCGGAGCCCTTCACTTCATAGCCGGGAAAAAGGAGCCCGGTGAAACAGCGCAGCACCGTTTCGATGGCGATGTAGCATGCCCGCTCACCCGGGATGCGGATGAAAGGCGGCAGGCTGGGCGGGAGCATGACGAGTTCGCGGATCGCTTCGCCGTCGGACAGCCGCACCAGATCGAAAATCAGGCTCAGTCCCTTGTTGGGGATGAAAGGAAACGGATGGGCCGGATCGAGCGCCTGGGGTGTGATGATCGGAAAGATGTGCTCGCGGAAATGACCTTCCAGCCAAGCGCGGGAATCGAGCGGCAAATCATCTTCGCGCACTACGTGGATGCCGGCTTCGGCAAGCGCCGCCTGCAGATCGGCCCAGACCCTGTCCTGGCTTTCCATCAGGGTTTCCGCCTCGCGCGTGACCGCGGCGAGTTGCTGTGAGACGGTCAGGCCATCGGGGGAGCGCTCCTCGACCGATTGGAGTTGCTGGCCCTTCAGACCCGCCACGCGAACCATGAAGAACTCGTCGAGGTTGTTGCCCGAGATTGACAGGAAACGCAGCCGCTCCAGCAGCGGATGGTTGCGATTGCACGCCTCCTCCAGCACCCGCCGATTGAACGCGAGCCAGCTGAGTTCGCGGTTGAAGAATCGCTGCCCGTCGAGCGGCGGCGCGCGTTCTTCCTCACGCAGTTTCGGCTCCGGCCGGCCCATCAGAACAAGTCCTCCTGCTTTGCACCGAAGGTATCGCGCGCGAGCTTTACAGAAATGCGAACGCGCTTAGCGAGCGCGGCTTCATCAAGCGCATCGACAGCCTGGATGATGCTGACATGAGTGCGCTCGATTCGGGGTGCAAGCCATGACACCAACCCCGGCGGGGCCTGCAGGTTGCGCTGAAGCAGCAGTTTTTCGATGAGGCCGGCGGTGAGCACGTCATCGGGATCGCCGAGCGAGATCACCGGCGTCGCCGACAGGCGGGTGCGCAAGTCGGGCAGCTTTACTTTCCAGGCTGGCGGCGCCTCGTCAGTCACGATCAGCAGCGGCCGATGCGCTTCCTGCGCCGCGTTCCAGGCGTGGAACAGCTCCTCCTCCGGCTTGCGATCGGCATCGTCGATGACGCGCCCGCCGGATTTCTTCGCGAACAGCCGGGCGAGCAGGCTGCGGCCAGATTTCCGCGGGCCGGTCAGCATTGTGGCCATCACCGGCCAGGTACCCCAATGCTCGAGGTGCCGCACGGCGCGCGCATTGCTTTCGGAAACGATGAAATCTTCCTGACGCTCGTCGGCCGGCCAACCGAGCGGCAAGGCGATCTGGTTCATTTGCCGGCGGGCGTCGCGCTCGGCGTCGGGCTTGGCACGGCCGTGGCGGCGGGAGCCGGCGCCGGGCCGCCGCGCCGGATGCGCAGCGTGCCAAGCCCTTGCTGCACCTGCCAGCCGCGCGCCGACAGCGCCGCCGCCAGCACGCCGATCTCGCCTTCATAGGTCACGCGCATCACCGACACGCCGCCAAGCGCGAGACTCGCAGTCTGCGCGGAACGCACGCCCGGAATGCTGCGCAGCACCGCCTCGCCGGCATTCACCGAACCGACGTCGGGCGTGTCGAACTGGATGTTGTAGCTGAACATGCCCGCGGTCAGCTGGTCGGATTCGATCGTCGCGGATTCCTCGGGGATACCCTCTTCGAGCTCTTCCAGTTCCTCCTCGGTCGCTTCGGGTTCGACGATCAGCGAAGGATCGGGGACGAGGCGGCCTTCCTGCAGCGCGCGCACGAACAGCGCGTCCATGCGCTTCACGCCTTCGTCCATTAGCTTGGGCAGGCCGTCGGCGGCGCCCACGCGCAGCACGAAGCCGCCGAGATATTCGCGATCGGGACCGTGGAACGCGGAGAACCGGCCAATGACTGGCCCGCCCGGCCATTGCCGCTCGATCTGCACTTGCGGGATCAGCACGTCGGCCGCGCCATAGCCATCGATCAGCAGCCGCCACCAGATGCGGCCGGGACGCCAGGTCTGGGCCGGAGTGAGCACCAGCGAATCGACGCCGGTGCCGGTCGGGCGGACATAATCAACCGGGCTGTTGCCGGTGCGGAACCGCGCCCAGGCCTTTTGCCACTCGGTCCGCGTTTCAAACGACTGCGGCACGCCGCCCGACCATTGCACGGGAATGATCAGCATTGGCGCCGACCGCAGCAGGTTGCCCGAGGTGCCGAGGATGGAGCCGGCCCGCGCCCGGTCGAACAGCACCCCCAGCCGCGCGATATAGCGGCGTGGTCCGATCTGTTCGTCTTCGACGATGATGCCGGCGACGATCGCATCCAGCGCGGAGTCGGACAGGCCGGGTCCCTTTGCGCCGCCATGGGTCCGTGCCCAAAGCGCATCCCACGCCTTCCGTTGCGCTTCCCGCCAACCCGTCAGGCGCGCAGCATCGGCATTGGGGCCGTAAACGTCGACGGAGATACCGGAGACCTCGAAGCTCGACGAGCTGTCGATCGGCGGCACGCCGCGCTCGCCGCCCTCGATCTGCGCGCGCAGCATCGCCGCCAGGCCCAGCGCCATCGCGAAGATCAGGACGAGCGGCAGCGGCACGGAAAAACGTCGGAGCGCGATCACGCGGCCCTTCTGGCGTGTCGAGGATAGAAATCCAAGCATGTTGTGGCTAGGCGCAGGCGCATGAGCACCGATCGCCGCAACTCCCCTTATACTTACGCCGATGCGGGCGTCTCGATCGCGGCAGGCAATGCGCTGGTCAAGGCGATCGGCCCGCTCGCCAAGAGCACGCGGCGACCGGGCGCCGACGCGGAACTGGGCGGGTTCGGCGGCTTCTTCGACCTGAAGGCGGCGGGCTATCGCGATCCCTTGCTGGTCGCGGCAAACGACGGCGTCGGCACCAAGCTGAAGCTCGCGATCGAGCATGACCGGCATGACGGCGTCGGCATCGATCTCGTCGCTATGTGCGCGAACGATTTGATCGTGCAGGGCGCCGAGCCGCTCTTCTTCCTCGATTATTATGCAACAGGGCGGCTGGAGAGCGGCGTCGCCGAGCGCGTCATCGCCGGCATCGCGGAGGGATGCCGCCAGGCCGGCTGCGCGCTGATCGGGGGCGAGACGGCCGAGATGCCGGGCATGTATGCCGATGGCGATTACGACTTGGCCGGATTCTGCGTCGGCGCGGTGGAGCGCGACCAGGCGCTGACGGGTAATCGTATAATGCCCGGCGACCTGATCCTCGGACTCGCCTCCTCGGGTGTGCACTCGAACGGCTATTCGCTCGTGCGGCGGTTGGCGGCAGATAAGGGCTGGAAACTCGACCGGCCTGCGCTGTTCGATCAGGAAGTGATCCTGATCGACGCGCTGATGGCACCGACCCGCATCTATGTGAAGTCGCTGCTGCCGCTGGTCCGGGAGGGCCGGATCGCCGCCCTTGCTCACATCACCGGCGGCGGGCTGCTCGAGAATATACCGCGCGTGCTTCCGGACGACCTCCACGCCCGAATCGATGCCGATGCATGGCCCCAGCCCCGTCTCCTGGCCTTCCTCCAAGCGGGAGGAGGCATCGAACCGGCGGAGATGGCCCGCACCTTCAACTGCGGCATTGGCATGATCGCCGTTGTTGCGCCCGAGCAAGTTGACGCCGTTACAGCAGCGCTCGAGGCCGCAGGCGAAAAGGTGTTCATGATCGGCCGCATCGAGCAGGGCCAGCGCGGTTGTACCGTCACCGGCTCCGAAGAGACCTGGTCAGCGCGAGCGGCGTGGGAGGCCGTGCACCTTGGCTGATACATCAGTATGAAGGCACGGGTGGCCGTCCTGATCTCGGGCCGCGGATCCAACATGGCTGCGCTGCTGTACGCGTCGCGAATGCCGGACTGCCCCTATGAGATCGTCCTGGTGGCCAGCGACAAGGCCGAGGCCGTCGGGTTGAAGCTGGCAGAGGCGGAAAAGGTGCCGGTGTTCGCGGCGCCCTCAGGACTGAAGAAGCAATCCCTGTTCGAAGAACTCGATCAGGCACTCAAAGCCTGCGGTGCCGAATTCGTCGCTCTCGCCGGCTTCATGCGCATCTTGCCCGCTGACTTCGTTGAGGCCTGGGCGGGCAAGATCGTCAATGTCCACCCGTCGCTGCTGCCTGAATACAAGGGGCTCGACACCCACGAGCGGGCACTCGAGGCGCAGGATTCGATCGCAGGCTGCTCGGTGCACGTCGTGACTGCCGAGCTCGACGACGGGCCGGTGCTGGGCCAGATCAAGCTTGCTGTTCTCCCCGGCGACACGCCCGAAACGCTCGCGGCTCGAGTACTGATTGCCGAGCACCAGCTCTATCCTCGCGTTCTCGCCGACTATGTGATGCGCGATCGCACGCCGGAAGCGAAGCTGAACCGAGTTCGCCAACTCGCGCTTGCCCTGCCCTCAGCCGAGGAAGCGCTGTCGCACGGCATGCCCTGCTTCCGCGTCACCGGCGGCAAGATGTTCTGCTATTTCACGCAGGACCATCACGGCGACGGCATCGTTGCGATCATCGTCAAGACCAGCGGCCCCGACGAGCAAGCGCAGCTGATCGACCGGGACCCGGACACCTATTACCGGCCCGCCTATTTCGGTCCGAGCGGCTGGATCGGCATGCGGCTCGACACCGGCGACACCGACTGGGAGCGGGTGGAAGACCGCATCGCCGCCAGCTGGACCCACGTCGCGCCGCGCAAGCTGGCGGCGATGCGGGACTTCTAGTCCGCCACCACGGGCAGCCACACGGCGCTCGCCCGCGCCGCATCATGGAAGACCGTCTGGGTGGCCTTGCGGTAATCGCCCGGCTTGGCGTTGAAGATGTTGGGTACGAAGCTCTGCGGGTTGCGGTCGTAGAGCGGAAACAGGCTGGACTGGACCTGCACCATCAGCCGGTGCCCTGGCTGGAAAACGTGATTCACGTGCGGCAGCTCGAACCGGTAATTCTCGGCCCTGCCCGGCTTCAGCGCCTCCGGCTTGGCGAAGCTTCGGACGTAGCGGCCGCGAAATATCTCGATACCGATCGGCAGCTGCGATCCGTCCGGCGCGACGTCGATCAGCTTCACAACCCAGTCGCTGTCGGTGCCGCTGGTCGCAGCCCACAAGTCTACCTTCGGGGTGCCGGCAATGTGCACGGGCTTGTCCAGCGCATCGGACGTATAGGTGAGCACGTCAGGCCGATCCTGCACAAAGCGCTGATCGGAGACGAGCCAGGTCCGCCAGCGATCGGCGTCTCCCATCTTCACCGGGCGCGGCATGAACGGCACCGGCTTGGCGGGATCGGACACATACGTATCGGCGCCGCCGCTCGGCTTGGACCATGAAAGCCCAAAGCTGCCTCGCAGGTAGAGCGGTCGCGATGTGCCGCGCGGCCAGCTCTGCGAAGCCTCCCACTTGTTCGCGCCGGTCGCGTAGGTCAGCACCGGTGGCGTCGGTGTCTGCGGTGCGCCTTGCTTCAGATAGCGGTCGAGGAACGGCTTCATCGTGTCGCGTCGGAACTGCAGGCCCGTATCGCCCTCCAGCTTCAGCGGCCCGAGCTCGCGCGCTTCGTAATTGACGCCGCTGTGCCGCCATGGCCCGATCATCAGCGAGACCATGTCGTTATTCTTGTCCTGCGGCTCCAGCGCCCGATAGACGGCCGGCGCGCCATAGCTGTCTTCCTGGTCCCATTGGCCGATCACCAGCATCGTGGGCACGGTCAGCTTGCGCGCGCCGAGCAGCTTATCGACCGCCTGATGCTGCCAATAGGCATCATAGGCGGGGTGCTCCATGAACTTGCGAGCGACCGGAAAGGCATCGAGCCCGTAGGCCCGGACAAAGTCGCCGGCCGATCCGGCCTGCAGGTAGATGTCATAATCATCGCCCTGCCCGAACGGCATCTCGCCGCCATTCTTCTCCGCCATTTGCGACAGGAGAAAGTCCCAGCTGTTGAGCCGGAAGGCGCCATTGTGGAACCAGTCGTCGCCCATCCAGCCGTCGACCATCGGGCTCTGCGGCACCGCTGCCTTCAGCGCCGGGTGCGGATCGATCAGCGCCATCAGCGAGGTGAAGCCGGGGTAGGAGGAGCCGGTCACCGCGACGCGGCCATTCGTCTCCGGCACGTTCTTTACTAGCCAGTCGATCGTGTCATAGGCATCGGTCGAATGATCGACGGCGGTGGCGTTGAGCGGCCCGCGCAGGGGCCGGTTCAAAACGTAATCGCCTTCCGATTCGTGCTTTCCGCGAACATCCTGATAGACGCGAATATACCCGTCATTGACGAACTCGCGGTCCATGACCGGCAGAATATCCTCGATCTTCTGGCTTGGGATGCGCCAGGTCGCGGCACCCGCGTTATAGGGAGTCCGCGTCAGCAGGATCGGCCCATTCCGCGTCCCCTTGCGCATCACGACCACGGTGAACAGCTTCGCCCCATCCCGCATCGGGATCATGACCTCGCGCCGGACATAGTCGGCGTTTGGCCGGACCCGCTGATATTCGGCGATCTTGTCCGGCATCATTGGCGGCGTTTGCGCAACGGCGGCGCCGGACAGGGCAATGGTGGCGAAAAGGCTGGCTTTGATCATGCCCTCTTGTGCAGTGTGTCGGCAACCCGCACAAGGAGCGCGCTCAGCATGCGGTATCATGATACCCGTCATGAAATGGCCCGTTTTCCTTGACTTTGGTCCTGCCCCGACGCAAACGCCTGCCACCGGCGCCGCCCTGTGGGCGGCGTCATTCGTTTCAACGTCGGAGGGCAGCCATGAAGGCGCTCATGAAGACGACCAAGTCGGCCACGCCGGCGACGGTCGAGAAGAAATGGCATCTGATCGATGCCGATGGCCTGGTGGTCGGGCGTCTCGCCTCCATCATCGCCAACATCCTGCGCGGCAAGCACAAGCCGAGCTTCACCCCGCACATCGATTGCGGTGACAATGTCATCGTCATCAACGCGGACAAGGTGAAGTTCACCGGCAAGAAGCTGAAGGACAAGATCTACTACAAGCACACCGGCTATCCGGGTGGCTTGAAGGAGACTCCGGCCGGCAAGATCCTCGATGGCCGCTTCCCGGAGCGCGTGCTCGAAAAGGCCGTGGAGCGCATGATCCCGCGCGGTCCGCTGGGCCGTGAGCAGATGCGCAACCTGCGCCTCTTCAACGGGCCGGAGCATGATCACGCCGCCCAGAACCCCGAGGTGCTCGACGTCGCCTCGATGAACCGCAAGAACAAGGTGGGCGCATAATGTCCGACACGCGTCAGTCCCTCGCCGATCTCGGCACCATCGCGCAGGGCGCCGAAGTCGCTGCCGCCGCGGCCGCTGCCGATGCTCCGGCAGCTCCCCAGAACCTCAACCAGATCCAGGCGGTGTTGCGTGAGCAGCAGCTCGACAAACAGGGCCGCGCCTATGCCACCGGCCGCCGCAAGGACGCCGTCGCTCGCGTCTGGCTAAAGCCGGGCAGCGGCAAGATCGTGATCAACGGCCGCGACCAGACGGTTTACTTCGCGCGTCCGACGCTGCGCCTGATCATCAATCAGGTGTTCGACATCACGGACCGCAAGGAGCAGTTCGACGTGATCGCGACCGTGAAAGGCGGCGGTCTCTCCGGCCAGGCCGGCGCGGTCCGCCACGGCATCTCGACCGCGCTGACCCGCTACGAGCCGGGCCTGCGCACCACGGTCAAGAAGGCCGGCTTCCTGACCCGCGATCCGCGCGTCGTCGAGCGCAAGAAGTACGGCCGCGCCAAGGCGCGCAAGAGCTTCCAGTTCTCGAAGCGCTAAGGCGAGATGCCACGAAGTACGAAGGGCGGTCCCGAACGGGGGCCGCCCTTTTTGCGTCCGAATGGTCGCTAAACCACCGCCGCCCCGTGCTCGACACGGGGCTTGGCTACTTTTGCTCAGGAGGCGCCGGAAACCACTCCTCCCACAGATCCCGCCACTCCAGAATGCGAGCCTCGATCAGCGCAAACTCCAATCGCGCCTCCAATTCTTCACCAGTTTCTCCCGAGCAATCGCCGTGTAAATCTCCTCATGCCGCTCAGCATCGACGAGCCGGGTCTTCCCGAAGTCTGCCACATGGGACGATCCTTCACCCTCACGGTGCTTAAACACTCGCCTGACAAGATCAGCTGTAACCCCCACGTACATGCCACCGCGATACCTGTTCGCCACGATGTAACCCAGCCACTCTTCGCCATGCCATCATCGAAGAAAAGCCAAGCCCCGTGTCGAGCACGGGGCGACGACGGTGATAACTTGATGGATGTCCGCTAACGACCCATTGCGGACATTGCCTTACCTTAGCGAGACCGCCCCGACCGCTGCTCCGAAGGCAAGCACCGCGGGAGTGCTCAGCTTGCTTTTCCAGCAATACATTACGGCGAGCGCAACCGTGAAGATGATGCCGCTCATCACGAGACTTGTGGTCCGTGCTACCGCCGCGTGCATCAGATCGATCAGCGTGACGGCTATCAGACCCACTACACCGGCCGCTACACCAGCCAGAAGCTTCTGCAGACGCGTGTGCTCCGCCACCGCCTCCAGTCGTTCGTAGAACATCAGCGAGAAGGCGAACGCTGGCAGGAACATTCCTGCGGTTATCGCCAAGGCACCCGCTGGTCCTCCGCAGACCCAGCCGGCGAAAGTCGAGAAGATCACTAACGGGGCCGGCAACACGCCCGAGAGCGCCAAGCTATCGAGGAACTGGGCATCAGTCATCCAGCCTCGGCCAACGGTGTCATTCCGAACGAACGGAATGGCAGTATAAGCGCCCCCAAAGGTCAGCAGCCCACCCTTCAGTCCAGCTAGGAACAAGGCAGCAGTACTGGACGCAACCGCGTCGCCCACAACAATCGGACCATCCAACTGCCCGCCTTCCTTCGTCACGACAGCAGCCGCCACGGCAACAGCGATCGTGGCCGCCGACAGAACGTAGCGCCTAGCTGAGACCATGGCGTAGGCGGCGCCTGCGACGGGGAGCACAATCCAGAAGCTTACGCCCAGCAAAGACGCGACTGCTGAACCGAGGGCAGTCGCCCATAGCCAGCGATCCAGAAGAATGTGTTCGCCAATCCGGTGCACGGCTCGAAGAACGACAGCAAGGACAGCGGCCTGGACGCCCAGGAACAGCGCTCCGAACACCGTCCCTTCGATCCTCAAGCGCGTGTAGAGCCAGGCAAGCGCCAGCATCAGGAGGAAGCCGGGTAGCATAAACCCCAGACCCGCCAGCAGCCCTCCAAGCCGACCTTTGGCGCGCACTCCTAGATGGACGCAAAGCTCATGCGCCTCTGGCCCAGGCAGCACCTGCATGATGGCCAAGAGCTTGTTGAATCTGTCGCTGCTGATCCACCTCTCCTCCTCAACCAACTCGCGCCGGATCATGGCGATCTGAGCGACCGGACCACCGAATGCCATTAGGCCGAATCGAAGAAAGCGAAGGAACAAGGCCCAGTGGCTGAGCAAGGGAGGGCTCAGGTTGGCCTTACCGTCCGCCGAGAGTCCACGCGTGTACTGTTTGGTCATGCGGCCCCGTCCTTCGGCGCATCCGATTGCTGTTCGCACACTCACCTAAGATCGTGCGGGCTCAGGAACATTGGGGAGAGCCCCGAGCCCGCACGACTGCCCTTCTCACGAGCAACGGCAAGATATCTCATCCAATTGAGCTAGCCACACGAGAAGAGAAACAGAGGCGGAAACAAAAACTTTCTCGTTCTCTACCGTTCAAGTTGAGAAGCTGCTCAGCGGAGGAACATGAAATGCGCATGATTCTGCTGGTGGGCACGGGATTGCTGCTCAGTGCCCCCGCGCTGGCGCAAAAGGCGCAGCCGCCTGCCGAGCCGGGAGCGGTAACCGATGGCGACCTTATCGTGACCGCCCGCCGACGGGAGGAGAGTGTGCAGAACGTGCCGATCGCCGTCGCAGCGATCACCGGGGCGACGCTTGCCGCGACCGGCTCCAACTCGGTCGGCCGGCTGACCCAGTTGCAGCCAAGCTTGCAATTCTATTCGACCAATCCGCGCAACTCAGCCGCCAATATCCGCGGTTTTGGCGCCCCGTTCGGCCTCACCAATGACGGCATCGAACAGGGCGTCGGCATCTATGTCGACCAGGTCTATTATTCGCGCATCGCCGCGGCCACGTTCGACTTCATCGATGTCGATCGGATCGAGGTGCTGCGCGGACCGCAGGGCACGCTCTACGGCAAGAATACCACCGCCGGCGCGATCAACATCACGACGGCCAAGCCGAGTTTCGAATGGGAAGGCAGGGCCGAACTGAGCCTCGGCAATCTCGACTATATTCAGAGCAAGGGGTCGATCTCCGGGCCGCTGAGCGACACGGTCGCGATCCGCCTCGGCGTCGCGTCCAGCGACCGGCGCGGCACCATCTACAATGTGCCCTCGCGCGAGTGGCAGAACGAGCTCAACAATATCGGCGTGCGCGGCTCGCTGCTGTGGCGCGCGACCGACCGGCTGGACGTCACGCTGTCCGCCGACATCAACCTGCAGAACCCGAATTGCTGCGTCCAAATTCCGGCCCGTGTCGGCACCACTCAGCGGCCCGCGAACCGGCAGTTTCCCGCGCTCACGGCCGCCTTCGACTATGCGCCGCCGAGCCTGAATGCCTTTGACCGGCTGACCGACATCGATGTCGGCCTGCGTGCCCGACAGGAGCTTGGCGGCGTTTCGCTGCTGGCCGAATGGGACCTTGGCCCCGGCACGCTCACCTCTGTCACGGCATTCCGCTATTGGGACTGGAAGCCGTCGAACGACCGCGATTTTATCGGCCTGCCGATCACGACGGTTTCCGCCAACCCGTCGCAGCAGCGGCAATATACGCAGGAGCTGCGCTTTGGATCGAAGGGGGAGCGCAAGCTCGACTATGTGATTGCCTGTTCGCCTTTCACCAGACTATCGCCACTCAGGGGCGACAGAGCCAGGGGGCGGCCGCTTCGCGCTACACGCTGAACCCGACCAGCGCGAATGCGACCAACCCGGCAGTGCTGAACGGGCTCACCTCGACCAACGACATCAGCTTCAGGAATACGAGCCTCGCGGCCTTCGGACGGCTGACCTGGCACGTCACCGACCGGCTGGAAGTCCAGCCCGGACTGCGCCTCAATTATGACCGCAAGAGCGGCTCCTACGAGGCGGTGGTGACCAATGGCGCGGGGCAGGCAATCGTCTGCAACCCGCCGCCGGCCAGTAGCGTCGTGCGTGACCAGTGCGCAACGCTGGCGCCGCAGAGCTACCAGCCCAAGTTCAGCGACTGGAACGTGTCGGGCGACCTCACCGTGTCGTACAAGTTCGCGAACGATGTGCTGGGCTATGCGACCTATGCGCGCAGCTTCAAATCGGGCGGCATCAACCTGTCGGGCCTGCCGCTCGATGCGAACAATCAGCCGATCCTGGCCGCCGCGGCCGTGCGGCCGGAGAAAGTCGATCATTTCGAGCTGGGCTTGAAGACCCAGCTCTGGGATCGCCGCGTGACACTGAACCTCGCCGGCTTCTGGACCGAGACCAGCGACTATCAGGCGACAGTCACCAACGGCCAATTCGCGGTGGTGCGCGGCTATCTCGCCAATGCCGACAGGGTACGGGTGCGCGGGCTGGAGGCGGACCTGTCGGCGCGCCCGTCGGAACGGCTGCGCGTCTATGCGAGCGGCGCCTTCACCGATCACGAATATGTCCACTTCACCGACGCGCCTTGCCCGCCGGAATTGGCGGGCGGGTCCATTCCGAACTGCGACATTTCGGGGCAATGGCTGCCCGGTATCTCAAAATGGGCGGCCTCATACGGCGCGGAATATAACGTGCCGATGACGTTCGGCGGCGTGGCCGGCCAAGTCTATGCGGGGGTGGACGGCAGCTATCGGTCTAGTTTCTCCGCCAATCCATCGCGCTCCCGCTTCACCGACGTGAAGGGCTATGCGCTGACCAACCTCCGGTTCGGATGGCGTTCAGAGGACAAGTGGAACGTGTTCGCCTGGGTGCGGAATGCCTTCGATACCAATTACTACGACGTGCTCGCGCTGCAGCCGGGCAACACCGGCTTGATCGTCGGCCAGCCGGGCGACCCGCGTACCTATGGGGTGACGGTTAGCACTCGCTTCTAGCAGTTGCGACCGTCTCAATGCCCAAGGGTACGGCATTCCGAAAGCTCGAGGGGCGTCGCAGCTCCGCTCATCACGTCTGGGCGGAGCGGGCACAGGCATATCGGTATGAGATTGGGACCGCCTCGAGCCCGGATGAAGCACTCAAGCTCAAGGTTCTCATCGGTCACCTGAGATCGAGTTTGATCAATGTCCGCAAACCCACCTTAGCGGACATTCACAAACAATTCGCGATCGCACACGCGGAGCGGCGTTGCTGTCAACTGGCCAACATCCCCAGCGCCGGAAAATAAAACGGCGCCGGATTGCTCCGGCGCCGCCTTGGTGATCGCTTCAGGCCCCTTGCGGTGCCGGGTCGGTAAACGGTCCCGGCTTGTTGGGCCTGGTCTTGGGAATCGAGGTGCCGCCGGCGGCGATCGGGATCACTCGGCCCTTGTTCTTGTCCTCGCGGCCGATGTCTTCGCCCTTGATCGCGCGCTTGGACTCCTCGCCGCTCAGCGTCTCATATTCGAGCAGGGCCTCGGCCAGGCGGTGCAGTTCATGGAGGTTGTCGGTGAGCACCGCGCGGGCCGTGGCTTCGGCTTCCTCGATGATCTTGCGGACTTCCTGATCGATCAGGCGCGACGTCTCTTCCGACACGGTCTGCGAACGCGCGACCGAATGGCCCAGGAACACTTCGTCCTGGTTGTCGCGGTAGCGGAGCCAGCCGAGTTTCTCGCTCATGCCATATTCCATCACCATCGCCCGGGCCATGTCGGTGGCCTGCTGGATGTCGTTGGACGCGCCGGTGTTGAGCTCATCCTTGCCGTAGATCAGCTGTTCCGCAATGCGGCCGCCGAAGCAGAGCGCCAGCCGCGCCTTCATCTGCTTCATCGACATCGAATAACGGTCGCGCTCCGGCAGGTTCCAAGTGACGCCCAGCGCACGGCCGCGCGGAATGATCGTCACCTTGTGCAGCGGATCGCAGCCGGGCACGTGCAGCGAGACGAGCGCGTGGCCGGCTTCGTGATAGGCAGTCGACTTCTTTTCGTCCTCGGTCATGACCATGGACTTCCTTTCGGCGCCCATCATGACCTTGTCCTTGGCTTCCTCGAAATCGCGCATCGAGACCAGCCGCTTGCCCTTGCGGGCGGCGAGCAGCGCAGCCTCGTTGGCGAGGTTGGCGAGATCGGCGCCCGAAAAACCCGGCGTGCCACGCGCAATGGTGCGCGGGTCAACGTCGGGTGCGAGCGGAATCTTCTTGGTGTGCACGGCGAGGATCTTCTCGCGGCCTTCGATATCCGGGCGCGGCACGACGACCTGGCGATCGAAGCGGCCCGGCCGCAGCAGCGCCGGGTCGAGCACGTCGGGGCGGTTGGTCGCGGCGATGATGATGATGCCTTCGTTCGCTTCGAAGCCGTCCATTTCGACGAGCAGCTGGTTCAGCGTCTGCTCGCGCTCGTCATTGCCGTTGCCGAGGCCCGCGCCGCGATGGCGGCCGACCGCGTCGATCTCGTCGATGAAGACGATGCAGGGCGCGTTCTTCTTGGCCTGCTCGAACATGTCTCGGACGCGGCTGGCGCCGACGCCAACGAACATTTCGACGAAGTCGGAGCCCGAGATGGTGAAGAAGGGCACTCCCGCTTCACCCGCAACCGCGCGGGCGAGCAAAGTCTTGCCGGTACCGGGCGAGCCCACCAGCAACGCGCCCTTGGGAATCTTGCCGCCCAGCCGCGCGAACTTGGTCGGGTCCTTCAGGAAATCGACGATCTCCTGCAGCTCCTCACGCGATTCGTCGATGCCAGCGACATCGTCAAACGTGATCTTGCCCTGCTTTTCGGTGAGCATCTTGGCCTTCGACTTGCCGAAGCCCATCGCGCCGGAACCCGCATTCTTCTGCATCTGGCGGATCACAAAAAAGGCGACGCCCAGGATCAGCAGGAAGGGTAGCGACTGGTAGAGGAGGATCATCCAGAAGCTCGGCTCTTCCTTCGCCTGGGCGGAGAATTTCACGCCCTTGGAGATCAGTCGGTCGATCAGGCGGGGATCGTTCGGCGCCTGGGTGCGGAAGGTGGAATCGTTGGTGAAGCTGCCGCTGACGATATTATCGGCGATCGCGACTTCCTTGACCTGGCCCTCATCGACCTTGGTCAGGAATTCCGAATAGGGAATGCCCTCGCCGCCAACGCTGCGCGACTTGGAGTCGAACATCGACACGAACAGCACCAGTGCCAGCACCACCCCGAGCCAGATCAACAGGCTCTTCATCCAGGGATTGGGGGCGTTCGGATCCTTCTTCTCGTTCATCGCGCTCGAATCTTTCGGGGAGTGGACCGTCCGAACATAGGTGTGGAGGGGTTAACCGACAATGGCGACGGATCGATCACAATGATCGGCGGCGGCGCGGCGGGGCGGGTGCGAAGGTCCAGCGTTTACCCGGCATGGCCTTGACCGAGCCGAGGGTGGCGGCGCGGCCTTCCCGAAGGGCCGCCGTCAGGCGGGTCAGTTCAGGGCCACGCGGTGTCTCGCCGAACTGCTCGAAAATGCGGAGCAGCACCCGGCGGACGAGCTCGGGCGGCAGGCCGCCGGGATCGAATCCCTGAACGTTGACCCGCTCTGCAAAGGCGCGATCGGCGGCCCATTGAAGTGCTGCTTCGGCCTCGGCGAGATGCGCCGCGCTGTGCGCCAGCCGCGCCGGATCGAGCCATGGGGTTGCGGCCAATAGGTCTCGGACGGCCGTTCGGTCGTAACGCGGATCCGCATTGGAGGGGTCGCGGATGGGCACGATACCGGCTGCCGCTACGATCGCTTCCAACTCAGCTTTGCGGCGGGCAAGCAGCGGCCGGACGAGCGTAACCCCATCCCCCAGCGGCCGCTCCGCGCGGATGCCGGAAAGGCCCGCCAGACCTGCACCCCGCGCCAGCCGCATCAGCAGAGTTTCGGCCTGATCGTCGGCGTGATGCGCCGTGGCGAGCTGCGTCAGCCGGTGCGACCGGCACCAATCGCCGAGCACCGCATAACGCGCTTCCCTCGCCTCCGCCTGTCCGGCGCCGGGAGGGAGCGAAAGGGTGAGAATGTAGTGCGGGATAGCCCGCGCCGCACAGGTGGCGGCGACGAACTCCGCTTCTGCTCGAGACTCGGAACGGAGGCCATGATCGACCGTGGCCGCGCGCACGCCGGTTTGTTCCGCCAACAGCAGCAACAGGGCGAGCGAGTCCGGTCCTCCGGAGATGGCGAGGCCGAGTGGAGGGCTGGGCTCCACCATCGTCAAACGGCGCGGAGCGCCTGGGCGGGGCGAGCCGACAGCAGCGGGAGCGAACCGAGCAGACCGATGCCCAAGGTGAGGATCGCGCCGCCTGCCAGTGTGAGAAGGACCGTCGGCCAGTCGGGTGCCCAGCCGAAGTTGAAGAGCTGCACGATCACCACCCAGCCGGCCAGCAGGCCGAGCCCGAGGGCGATGGCGGCTAGCAGGCTGGCGAGGAGTGCATATTCGATCGCCTGGGCGCCCAGCACCTGGCCCCGGGTCGCGCCGAGCACGCGAAGGACGACGCTGTCATAGGCGCGGGCCTGGCGCGACGCCGCGATGGCGCCGACCAGCACCGCGATGCCCGCCAGGATCGCGACCGAGGCGGAGAGCAGGATCGCGGTCGCCATCTGGTCGAGCACCGTCTTCACCTGGCCGATCACTTCGCCGACCGGAATCACCGATGCGGAAGGGAAGGCCCGGACCAGACTGCGGGAGACGGCGCCTTCCCGGTCCTTGTCCATGGTGATGGTGGCGGTGAGGGTGTGGGGCGCGCCGGCGAGAGCGGAGGGCGCGAACACCATGATGTAGTTGAATCCCATCGTCTCCCAATGGATGTCGCGGAGGGACGCGATGCGCGCCTCGATCTCGCGGCCGAGGACGGAGACGGTGAGCGTGTCGCCGACCCCCACGCCCATCACTTGCGCGGCCTCGCGATCGAGGGAGACGAGCGGGGGGCCGCTGTAGTCCCGCGGCCACCAGCGGCCCGCGGTGACGGTGGAGCCTTCGGGCGGGACGGCGCTGTAGGTGACGCCACGCTCGCCCCGCAGGAACCAGGCGCCTTCCGGGAGTGTCTTGAGGTCCGCGACGCGCTTGCCGTCATAGGCGACGATCGTGCCGCGCAGCGCCGGCACGATGTTGAGCTGGGCCTGAGGCGCCTCGCCGCGGACGGCCGACACGAACCGGGCGCGCTCAGTGGCGGGGATGTCGAGTACGAACTGGTTGGGCGCCTTGGCGGGGACGGTGCGGGTGATCTCGGCGGTGAGGCTGGTCTGGATCGCCGCCAGGGTGACGAACAGCGTTAGAGCGAGCCCAAGCGCGATCACCAGCGCCACCGTCTGCGCGCCCGGGCGGTGGAGGTTGGCGAGAGCCAGGCGAAGCAGCGGTCGCTTGGGCCGGGGGGCGCTGCGGGCCAGACGGCGGACCAGCCAGCCCAGCGCCATCAGCAGCAGCAGGGTGGCAGCGACGGCGCCGAGCACCGACAATGCGAAGAGCGGCTCGCGCGCGGTGCCGACCGCAAGCGCGACGATCGCAAGGCCAGCGGCTGCGACCTGAGCGATTGTGGTAAGCGGCAGCCGGCCGGCCCTTTCGACCACGGTGCGGAACTGGGCGGCGGCAGGCAGCGCCTTGGCACGGGCGAGCGGTGGCAGCGCAAACGCCAAGGCGATCAGCAGGCCGTAGGCGGCGCTGACGGCGAGTGGCACGGGGAAGATGCCGGCTTCCAGGCTGACCGGCAGCAGGTCTCCGATCGCGGTCACCACCAGCACCGGCAGCAAAGCGCCGATCACGAGACCGAGCAGGATCGCCGCGCCGGCCACGGCCGTCACTTGCAGCAAATAGATGCGGGCAACATCGCGCGAGGTCGCGCCGAGGATCTTGAAGCTGGCGATGCCGTCGCGCTTCGACAGGAGGTAGGAAGCGACGCCGTTCGAGACGCCGATGCCGGCGATCACCAGCGCGGACAGGCCGATCAGCGCCAGGAACTGCCCCATGCGCTCGAAAAAGCGGCTCGCGCCGGGCGCTGCGCGGTCGCGATCGCGGTAGGTCGAACTGGCGGAGGGGAAGGTCTTCTTCAGCCGCTCGGTGGCGGCCCCGGGCGCGATGCCGGGGTTGAGCGCGATGCGGTATTTCGCGGTGTAGAGGCTGCCCGGCAGCAGCAGGTTGGCGCGGCGCAGGCCTTCGAGGGAGACGATGGCTACCGGGCCCAGCGTAAAGCCCTCCCCCACCCGATCGGGCTCGGCCTCGATCAGCGCACGGACCCGGTAGGTCGCTTCGCCATATTTTACCTTATCCCCGGGCCGCACCGTGAGACGGTCGGCGAGGGCCTGGTCAATCAGAATCTCGTCGGCTGCCAGCCTGGGAGTTTCCTCACGAGCCCCGACGGGAACGATGGCAGGAGGAGTAACGGCTAGCCGGCCATAGAGCGGGTAGGCCTGGTCGACGCCCTTCAGCTCGGTGAGGATGGCATTGTCCCCGGCGCCGCGCGCCATGGCGCGAGTGCGGACGGTCTCGCTCAGGCGGCCGAGATTACGGAACGCCGCCTTTTCCCGCGCGCTCGCCTCGCGCTGGGACATGGCGATTTCGACATCGCCGCCCAACAAACTTTGTCCGCGAGCAGCGAGTTCCTGCGTGATCGAAGCGGTTAGGCTGCCGATGGCGGCAAGCGTCGTCACGCCCAGCAGCAGGCAGATGAAGATCAGGCGCAGGCCACGGAAACTGCCGTTCAAGTCGCGGCGCGCAATCCGCCACGCGGCGCCCCAGCCAAGCGCAGTCACGCGGCCTTGCCCGAAGCGAGGCTGTCCGACACGATCAGACCGTCGCGCATCTGCAGCACGCGGCCGCAGCGCGCGGCGAGCGCCGGGTCGTGGGTGATGATGACGAGCGTGGCGTTGGCGGCCTGCCGGCGCGCGAAGAGGAGATCGACGATATTGGCGCTGGTGGCGGCGTCGAGATTGCCGGTCGGCTCGTCGGCGAAGATGATCGCGGGCCCCGGCGCCACTGCCCGCGCAATGGCGACGCGCTGCTGCTCCCCGCCCGAAAGCTGGGTCGGATAGTGGGTCAGCCGGTGACCGAGGCCGACCGCCTCCAGCTCACGGGCCGCGCACTCGAACGCATCATCGGCGCCGTCGAGCTCCAGCGGCACCGCTACGTTCTCGAGCGCGGTCATGGTCGGCAGCAGGTGAAAGCTTTGCAAGACGATGCCGATCCGGCCGCGCCGGGCGCGAGCCAGCGCATCCTCGTCGAGGCTATCGAAGCGAGTGCCGGCAATATGCACTTCGCCTCCGCTCGCGCGCTCCAGGCCGGACAAGATGGCCATCAGCGACGACTTGCCCGATCCCGAGGGGCCCAGCACCGCAACGCTCTCGCCACGAGCAACCGTAAGGTCGATGCCCTTCAGGATTTCGACGGGCGCCGCGGCCGTGCCCAGCTTCAGCGTGACATTGCGGGCTTCGATGGCGATATCGGCGGCAGTCATGTTGGGAGGATTGTCCTTGTCGTTTCGCCTGCGCTCATATGGGGCCGCGCTGTTGATCGTCCAGCTTGCCGGGTGCGGCGGACGTGACGCTTCGACCAACGACGTCGCACCGGAGGCGGCCGCCTCCCCCTCACCCGCCGCTTCGCCTGTGCCGCAGCGTGACGAGAAGCTGGTGCTGGCGTTCGGCGACAGCCTTTATGCCGGCTATGGCGTTGCCCAGGGCGAGAGCTTTCCGGCCGAACTAGAAAAGGCGCTTAACAAGGCGGGCGTCGCGGCGCGGGTGCATAATGGCGGCGTCTCAGGCGACACCACCGCGGCCGGCCGTCAACGGCTCGCCTATACGCTGGACGGCTTGCCGCGGAAGCCGGACCTCGTCGTGCTGGGCCTGGGCGGCAACGACATGCTGCGCGGCCTGCCGGTCAAGGAGACCGAAGCGAACCTCCACGCCATGATGGACGAGCTGAAGAAGCGCGACATTCCAGTCATACTGACCGGCATGCTGGCCGCCCCGAACATGGGCCGCGACTATGCCGACCGCTTCAACGCGCTCTACCCGACGCTGGCGAAGGAGTATGGCGCTGAGCTCTATCCCTTCTTCCTGGAAGGGGTGGTGACCGACGCGCGCTTTATGCTGCCCGACCGCATCCACCCGAACGCAACGGGCATCGATCGGGTGGTTAAGCGCGTGGCGCCGGTCGTCGCGGAGCGGCTGCGGCGGGAATAGCTGCACGCCGATGATCGACAACTCCTTCGCCAGCCTGGGCGCATCGCTGCTGGTCGGCGCGCTGATCGGCGTCGAGCGAGGTTTTCGGACGCGCGAGAGATTGGCGGGCACCCGAGTGGCCGGGCTGCGCACCTTCATGCTGCTTGGGCTCGGTGGCGGCTGTGCCGGCCTGTTGCTGCGCACCGGCATGGAGTTGGCGAGCGTCGCTTTTCTGGTCCTGGCCTATATCCCGATCCTGGTCGGCTATCGCCGTCAGAGCGCCGAGAGCACCGGGGCCAGTGCGACCCATGCCCTGGCAGCCTTGATGACCCTCTTCCTGGGCACTCTCGCTGCGTCGGGCTTTCCTGGGGAAGCGCTCGCCTCAGCCTGCATCGCGACGATCATCCTTGCCTCCCGGCGACAACTCCATGGTTGGCTCGGCAGCCTCAATGAGATCGACCTTCAGGCGATGCTTCGCTTTGCTCTCATCGCGACGGCAGCCTGGCCGTTCTTGCCTTCCGGCGACTTCGGACCCTTTGACGCATTGAATCCGCGGGAGCTGTGGGGCGTCGTCGTGCTGGTCAGCGGCTTCTCGCTAGCTGGTTACCTTGCCAACAAGCGGTTCGGGTCAAGCCGCGGGACGCTCGCGACTGCGGCTCTTGGCGGCCTCTACTCTTCGACTGCGGTCATCGCGGCCCTCGCTGGCCGACTTCGCGCGGAGTCGGAAGCCGCCCGCGCGATCATGGCCGGCATCGCGGTGGCCTCTGCGGTCATGTTTGGGCGGGTCCTTATTCTTTGCGCATTGCTGGCTCCAACCGCCTGGCCCACCCTTGCAGTGGCGACGGGCCCGGCGGCAGCGCTCGCTCTCGGGTGGGCGATCTGGGCCACTCGGCGGGTCGACACCGTACTGTGCAAGGATGATGGCCCCGCACCAGCTTCCACCCGCAATCCCGTTGAACTCCTGCCAGCGCTCGGCTTTGCCCTTCTGGTGGGGGCCGCCGCCATCGTCACCGGCTGGGCTCAGAGCCGGTTCGGCGGCGCTGGCGCAGGCCTTGTAATCATGATTACCGGCAGCTTCGACGTGGACGCCGCCATCGTGACCCTGGGCGGTCTGCGGCCCGATGTTTTCGCACCGCGAGAGGCCGGGCTGATCCTCGCGGTTCCAGTGCTTGCCAATACCCTGTTCAAGGCAGCGATCGTCCTAGTGACGGGTGGATCGGCGCGTTGGACCGCGGCCGCTCCTCTCTTTGCCAGTGCAGGAGTGATTGCCGGAGCGACTGCCCTCCTGGCCCTCGGCTGAGCCGAAACGGGGAGCCGGCGCGGGCGACTGCCTAGGGAGTCAGAACCTTGGCTTGGGCGTGCGGTCCCGGTTCCGTTTGTCGGATATGTAGCTCTGGCCGGTCTCTTCCGCCTTGACGATGTCGAAGAGGCCGACCGCCTCGAACAGCTTCGGGAAATTGCGGGCGCCGTAATTCCGCGGGTCGATCGGGGCCTGGCGCCGGGCCGCGCTGCCAGCGGCGTCGAGCGGCGCCCAGCCATCGTCGCCCGCGGTCGCCTCGACCGCCCCGCGGAGCACGGCGACGAGTTTCGCATCCTGGCTGAGCGGAGCCTTTGAAGCTTTGGCTTCGGGAGCGGGTTCCGCCTTCGGTGCTGACTTGGCAGGCTTCGCCTCCGGTTTCGCTGCCGCGCCAGCTTCCTCGCCGAGCCGGTCCAAATAGAGGAAAGTGGTGCAGGCGTTGACGAAGGGATCCGGCGTCTTGCGCTCGCCGAAGCCGTAAACGTCGTGACCGTTCGCGCGCAACTGCATTACCAGCGGCGTAAAATCGGCGTCGCTGGAGGCAATGCAAAATGCGTCGGGCTTTTGGGTGTAGAGCAGTTCCATCGCATCGATCACCAGCGCCATGTCGGTCGCGTTCTTGCCGCGCGAATAGCTGAACTGCTGGATCGGGCGGATGGCGTGCTCGTGGAGCCGGGCCGTCCAGCCCTTCAGTCCCGGGCTCGCCCAATCGCCATAGGCGCGGCGGATGTTCGCCACGCCATATTTAGAAAGCTCCGCCAGCATCGCCGCGATCTTGCCGTGCGAGACATTGTCCGCATCGATCAGCAGGGCGATACGGCGATCGGGGGTGGACGGGCGAGCGGAGTCGGTGGTGCGGCTTTCCATGGGTCGAGCCTCTACAGTGGTGATGCGGGCAGCGTCTATCGATGGCCGGTAAGACGCTAGATCAGCCCCGCCACCCAGGCGATGGCAATTGCTGCGGGGACGAACAGCGCTTGCGCGAGCAAGGTGCCGGCAAGGCGGCTCGCCGAGATCCAGACGATGCTGCGCCGGAACGAGGCCTCCGTCATCTGGCCATCAACGACATCGTCGGTGAGGATCGACAGCTGCGGGTCGATGAACAGGAACAGCAGGATCGTCGCGAAACCGTTGATCAACGCGGAGAGCTGCGACGCGGTGACGCGATATTCCGGGTTCAAATAGCCGGCGTAGATCGAGGCGAGCACGCCGACGACGAGGATGGCCTGGGCGGCAGCGTTGGCGAGGAGGACGCTCCAGCCAATCTCCTTAGGCGGGCGGAAGGAGTCCGGGCGGCCGAAGCTCGGGATGGTCGCAGACTCTCTGAGTGACCGCAGACCTGCAGGGGAGACGCTGCGCAAGGCCAGTCGCGCGAGGGATCGGCGCTTCTGCATCCGCTCGATCATGTCGGCGAATACGCGCTGCGCCGTCGGCACCAGCAGGATGCCGGCGAGCACACCGGCCGTGGTCGCCAGCATCATCACGCGGAAGTCGGACAAGAGCTGGTCGCCGCCGCCGCGCGCAATCGCCACTTCGACGCGCTTGGCGATCAAAGGCGCAAGAAAGCCGTTCGAGAGACGCGACACCAGGACTAAGGCGTTGAACAAGGCGAAGCTCATCGCAATCCGCCGCGTGCGAACCCCCGCAATGCGCGCGGCATAAGCAAGCGCGCCGATCAGGTGGATCACCGCCGTCAGCAGGCAGATGGTCAGGAGTGGGCCGTCCATATCTGGTCCTTGGCGCTAGGCTTGGCTGCCGATGGTAGACCGGCTTGCGCGGCGCGCGCCATGGCCGATTAGGACGAAGATGGCTGAACTGCACTGCCAGGCCTCAGTTGTACAACCAGGACAAAGGCCGCCGCGCCGCCGGCCAGTGCGATCGGCAGCAGCGCTGCGAGCACCTCCACGGGAGCTCGGCCGGCGGCGAGCAGCAGGCCTGCCAGGAGCGGCCCGATGACAGATCCGGTCCGCCCGGCTGCCACCGCGGCCCCGACGCCGGTGCCGCGCACGGGAGCCGGGTAGAGTGAAGGCGCGATGCCGTAGAGGATCGACTGAACGCCGATCGCCGCACCGCCTGCCATCGCTCCCGCCAGCAGTGCCCAGCCGAGCGTTCCCGGAGTGACGGCGAGCAGCAGCAAGGCGGCGGCAAGACCTCCAAAGGCGCCGAGTACCGCCAGCCGCGACAGGCCGCGGTCCATCATCGCGCCGAGCACCAGGCTCGCCGCAGCTCCCGTCAGATTGAAACCGATCTGCACGATGCCGGCATCGGCCTTGCTCAGGCCGCCGCCGATCAGCAGCGTCGGCAGCCAGTTGAGCAGCAAGTAAAGCACCAGCAATGCCAGCAGAAAGGACATCCAGAGCAGCAGGGTCGAAGCCGCATTGCCCGGGCCGAACAGTGCCTTGAGCGGTGCAGCGGCACCCCCTTCCGGGGATGGCGCCCCTCCCCCAGGCATCAGCCACCAGACGACCGGCACGAGCAGCAGCGGAGCGACGCCACCGGTGATGAACACGGTTCGCCACCCGCCTTCAAGCGCGGCGAGGGCGGTGAGCGCGGCGAGCGCGCCGCCGACCGGCATACCGGCATACATCGCCGCGACCGCGCTGCCCCGGCGCTCCGGCCGGCTGGCTTCGGCCGCGATCGCGACGAGATTGGGCAGCGCGCCGCCCAAACCGAGTCCCGTCAGGAACCGCGCGGCAAACAGGGCCTCGAAGCTGCCGGCGAACGCGGTCAGCACCGAAAAGAGGCCGAATAGCGCGAGCGACAGCATCAACCCTGACTTGCGGCCGTAAAGGTCCGAGAAGCGGCCGCCTGCCAGCGCGCCGAACAACAGGCCGAACGTCGCGGCGCTGAAGAACAGCCCGACCTGGCCGGGCGTAAGGCCCAGTTCCGGCACCAGGGTTGGCGCAGCCACGCCCGCCGCCTGGAGGTCGAAACCCTCGATCAGCGCGGCGGCGAAGCACAGCGCGATCACAGTCGCTGTTGGACGTCCGGCCAAGGCTCAACCGATCGGCATGCCCGGGGGAACGCGCGGCAGCCGGCGCTGATCGTTCACCGCCGCGTTGAGCGCTTCGCGGTCGCCGAGCAGCCTTCCGAGGCCGCGGCTCCAATCGGTCTGAGCGCTTTCGCCCTTGGCCCGGCCCAGCTGGATCGCCAGCCGGTTCAGCCGCTCCGACAGCGCGAGCGCGATCGTTGGAGAGAGAGCGGCGTCGCGCTGCGTCCGCGCCAGTGCCAGCGCGACGGTGGTCGCGATCCGGCGCTGCACCACGCTGTCCGGCCGGGCGAAGCTGCGATCGACCAACCGGTCGATCACGTCGTGCGCCGACGGAAGCGACGGATCGCCCTGCCCCTGGATCTCGAGCCGGTTGAGCCGGTTGGGAGCGAGCAGGTCGGCCAAGGTCACGGCCGCTGCAGTCTCCGTAGCGACGAAGGGATCGAAGATGGGGCCGCCTGCGGTGCGCATCACTTCGATGTCGGTCTGCCGATCATTTTCGCCTGACCAGCCGGCGGACAGCACAGGCTGCAGCTGCGCGGGGACGGTCAGAGCGGCCGGCGTCAGTGTGTCGAGCAGCGCATCGAGCGCCGCGTTCTGGCGCGCGGCGTCGACGGGTGTCGCAGCGGCGGTCTGATCGCCTACGAGAGAATAATTGAAGTCTACCCCGCCAAGCAGTTTCGAAGCTGCCTCGACCTGATAGCGGTGCAGCAGCCAGATCGGCACAAACGCGCGGCGGAGCTGGGCCTGCGGATCGCCGGAACGCAATGCCGCCGGGCCGAAGCCGGCGACCGCCGCCTGCCGCACTTCCATCACGCGCCGCAGCTCAGCGACCGGGTCGGCGGCATCGTCCCACAGGCTTCCGATCGGATGCGGCGCGTCCGGCGAGCGGGCGTCCTGGTCGGGCACGTAGCGCAGGCCTTGCGCCAGCCCGGCGGACATGGCCGGCTGGCCTTCCGCATCGGTGCGGGCGCCGTAGAGCCAGGCGACCGCGAACTTGTCCCAGTCGCCGACGCCAACGCCATAGGCATCGGTGATGTCGGGCCGGCCGTTCACCAGCCGCACGCGCGGCGCCGGATAATCCATGACCGATTGCCGGCCGCCGATGCTCGCCGCAAAGTTGTGCGCGAAGCCGAGCGCGTGGCCGACTTCGTGTGCGCCCAGCTGGCGGATGCGGGAGAGCGCGGCGGTCACGGGATCGTTCGGATCGCCGGTGCCGGTCAGCCCCGCTCCGACCAGCGCCTGATAGATAATCAGATCCTGCCGGACACGTAGGGAACCGAGCAGCACCTGGCCCTTGATGATCTCGCCGGTGCGCGGATCGGTGATCGCCTGGCCGTAGGACCAGCCTCGCGTCGCACGGTTGACCCAGTTGACGACATTGTAGCGGATATCGAGCGGATCGGCGCCAGGCGGCAGGATTTCCGCGCGGAAAGCATCGATCAGCCCCGCCGCCTCGAACGCGTCGCGCCACCAGGCGACGCCTTCCCGCAACGCGGTGCGGATCGGCTCGGGCGCGGCCGGGTCAATATAGAAGATGATCGGCTGCTTGACCGTCGAGCGGGCTGCGTTCGGGTCCGTCTTTTCCAACCGGAAGCGGTTGGCCAGTTCGTAGACCAGCTGCCCGCCGAGCGGGGCATTGAAGTCGACGACCTGCGTGCCGAAGCTGCCGGCGCGGGGGTCAAAGCGGCGCGGTACATAGCCCGGCTCCGGCAGCGCGATCAGAGAATGACGGACGGTGAAACTGACATTGCCGCTGGCCGGCGCGATATTCTCGATCTCGGGCCCAGCCTTGTTGCTGGTGAAGGTCAGCCGTGCCTCCAGCTCGACATTCTTCGGGAAGGACCGGGCGGCGTTGGGATCGGCGACGCTCAGTTCGGGCACCATCCGCCAGTCGCCGCTCTCCTGCTCCTTCAACGCCCGCGCGATGCCGAGATCGTCGCGAGCGACAAAGGGCGCGAGATCGACCAGAAAGCTGCCATCGGCGTTCTCGGCGGCGACATCGCCCATCCAGATGGTCGAGGTGGCAAAGGAGCGCCGCACGCCCGCCTGCTCCTGCTCGGTCGCGCCGGCGGCACGGAAGCGCGGGTTTTCGAGCTCGGCTACGACTTTCTTGCCGACGCGCCGGAACACCAGCAGCCGGGAACCGGAGTTCAGGGCATAGTCGAGGCCAAGCGCCGGCGAGCCGAGGCCCGTCTCCAAAGCGCTTGTGTAGATGAAGCGGCCCGACACGCCTTCGGCATCGGGTGCCGGTAACGCCGCCAGTATGCGGCCGACCCTACGATCCACATTGAGCCTGACCAGGCCCGACTGCGCGACAGTCCCCTCCAGCACCTTGGCCGGCGGATCGGCGGCGAACAGCGGCGTGACGAGCAGGGACGAGGCAAGCAGCAGCGCGGCGAAACGGGTCATCGGTCCCCCAGGATCAGGTAAGGACCGTGACCATAAGGGCGTGGAGCAAGGGGGTGCAAATGCTCTTTGCGCCCCTCTGCTCAGATGCGTTCAGGCAATCAGCTTCTGCAACGTCGAGTGCGGCAAGGGCAGGCTAAAACGGAGGCCGGCCCGATCATCGCGCGCCCAGACCACGACCGCCTTGTAAGTCCCTGACTGGAACTGCAGCGAGATCGGCTGTTTCAAGCCGATCGCTTGAGGGGTCGCGATCATTGCCCCGGTCGCGGAAAGGTTTAGGACGTGGGCGCGCAGGACGCCGCCTTCCTGTTCGAGCGCACAGGGCATGAACGTCTTGTACCTGCTGGCGATCCGCGCTCCGGGGTCGCCGGAGCGCTGCTGAGCTCGGGCCTGCATGCTCCTCAGTCCTTCTTCAGGAAGAGGCCAAGCTTCTTGATCGTCTCCTGCGCCTTGCCGGAGACCTGTTCGGTCGCATCCTCGGCAGCCTTCGCAGCGGCCTTTGCCGCATCCTCCGCAGCGTCTTGAGCGGCCTTCGCGGCCTCCTCTTGCGCCTTGGCGGCAGCGGCGGCGGCGTCGGCGGCTACCTTTTCGGCTTCGCGCGCAAGCCGGTCGGCTTCCTTGCTCGCCTGGGCCTGTGCGGCCTTTACCGCTTCTTCGGCAGCCTTGGCGGCGGCCTGTGCAGCTTCGTCGGCCCGGAGTGCCTCAGCCAGCTTGGCAGCATCCAGCGCAGCCTTGTCCAAGTCCGCCTTGGTAGCCTCTTCCGCAGCTTTGGCGGCCTTAGCGGCTGCTTCCTCGGCATCCTTGGCCGTTTTTCGGATCAGCTCTTCAGCCTGTTTGGCAGCTTCCTCGGCCGCCGTCTCGGCTTGCTTGGCAGCCTCGGCGGCGGCATCCGCGGCCGCCTTCTCAGCTTCGCGAGCGGCCTTGTCCTGGTCCGCCTTGGCAGCGTGTTCCGCCGCCTTTTGGGCGTCTTCGGCTGCTTTGACAGCATCGCGCGCGGCCTTTTCAGCCGCGGCCTGGGCAGCGGCATCGGCGCCCGCCTTGGCCGCTTCCTCGGCCGCCTTGGCGGCGTCCTTCGCCGCCTTGGCCGCAGCAGCGTCAGCCGCTGCCTTCAGCGCCTCCTGCTCGGCCCGCATGGCTTCGGCGGATGCTGCGGCAGCGGCAGCAGCTTCGGCCGCCGCGGCCTTGTTCGCCGCCTGCTGAGCCGCCGCGTCGGCGGCCTGGCGTGCAGCCTTGTCTTCGGCTGAGTTCTTCGCCTGCTCGGCTGTTTTCGCCGCCGCCTTGGCGTCCGCTTCAGCCTGTGCCTGCTGCGCGCGCGTGGCGTTGCGATCGGCTTCAGCGGCGCGGGCCTGTTCGGCCGCCGCTTCAGCGTCCTTCGCAGCCTTGGCGGCAGCAGCATCGGCGGCGAGCTTCGCCGCCTGGCGCTCGGCCTGCTCGGCATTAGCCTTGGCTGCCTGCGCCGCCGTCGCTTCGGCGGCAGCGGAAGCAACCTGCGCCGCCTGATCGGCTTGTGTCTTAACGTTTGCCGCAGCCTCGACCTTCCCGGTCTGCTGCTCGGCAGTGGCATTGGCCTCAACCAGCTTCTCGCCCGTGGTGACCATCAGGCTCGCCAGCTGGACTGCCTCGACCGTGGACTTGCTCGCTTCGGCGGTCACCTGGGTGATGCCGGCAAGGGCGTTAAGCTCCGCCGGCGCGCCGCCGATGGTGCCCTTGACCAAGCCTCCGGTCGTGTCTTCCAGCGACACCGGCTGCTCGACCACCGCTTGCGCGATTATGGTCGTGACGGTTCCTTCGGCGGGTGCCGAAGCGACGGTGACCGCCGGCTGAGCGGCCGGAGCCTCGGCCGGGACCGAGCCGGTGCCGGCGCTGTCGAGTACGCGCTTGGACTGGCCGTCATCGACCTGCATGCGGCGCAGATTGTCCGCACCGACCAAGGCCACCGATCCCGGCCGCAGCAGATCGCGCGCGCCGCCGTCCAGTGTGGACACGTCGACCGCGCCTTCCAGCACCTGCACCGACGCACCCTTGGGCCCGACGCCGACCGAGAAGGTCGTGCCTTTGACGACGGCGGCCAGATATGGCGTCTTCACCTCGAAATGCGGCGTGATCTTCTTCTTGATCATGAAGACAACGTTGCCGAAGTCCTCGAACACGCGGGTGATGCCCTTGGCGCTTTCTTCCGCCGGCAGCCGCAGCTGCGACGAAGGCGCGACCATCATATATTCGGTGCCGCGCACCAGCACGGCGCGGCCGCCGCGGCCCGTCGTGACAACGCCGCCTGCCTTGATGGCGGAGCCGCGGGTGGCGACCTTCACCAGGCCATTGTGCGAGATCTGCACCGGGCCGGATGATTCGCTGACTGTCCACTCGGGCGTCCCCGCCGCCATCGCGGCGGTGGAGCAGGTCACGGCCAGAGCCGCCATCATCAACTTACGCATCGCGTCCTCCCCTCGGCACAGGCCGGGTTCTCCGATGCGACATTGCTCGCCTAGTGATTACCGAAGCGCTCCCGAACGCGCTTAAACGCTTCTTAGGCATACTCCGCCATTAAGCTTTTCACAGGCTTAGACATTTAAGCACGCCGCGGGTGAAAGGCGCGTTGATGAAGCATTCCCATCTGTTGCTGACTGCTGCCGTGACGAGTCTGGTGCTCGGAAACCCTGCTTATGCGCAGGTGATTCTCGACCGCGCCGACCCGACGATTACCGAGCAGGCACTGCCGACGCTGATCGCGCCGGAGCGGGCGCGCGACGCTGCGCCTACCGTAGCGCCACCCGCCGCAAACCTCGCGCTCTCCGGCCAACGCGTCACCCCGCAGGCGATCCTCGTCACCGGATCGGAGCTGCCGGCGACGCGCTTCGCCGAAGTGATCATGCGCTATGTCGGGCGCGAGCTGGATCGCAACGGCCTATCCGCGCTCGTTTCCGAGGTCGCAACCGAGGCGCGCCGCGCCGGCTATCCCTTCGCAACGGCGACCATCGAGCCGCAGGACATGAGCGGCGGCGTACTCCGGATCACCGTAGACGAAGGCCGCATCGATGCAGTGCGGGTCATCGGCGGCACGAGTGTTCGCGCCGATCGCCTGCTCAGCCGCAATCTCGTGACCGGCCGGCCGGTCCGGCAGGCCAGGCTGGAGCACGCGCTGCAGCTGGTCGGCGATCTGCCGGGCGTTTCGGTGCGGGAAAGCCAGTTGCTGCGCGAAGAAGGCTTCAACATCCTGCTCGTGACCATCGCCCAGGATCGGGCGAGCGGCTATGCGCAGATCGACAATCGCGGCAGCGATGAAGTGGGGCCGATCCGTTCGACCCTGCTCGGCTCGGTGCGGGATGTTCTGCAATCTGGCGACGAAGTCGGCCTGTTGCTAGCCAACACCGCCCCGCAGCTTTCCGAGTTCGTCTTCCTGCGCGGCCGTTATCAGATGCCGTTCGGTCCGGACGGCGGCACCATCTCGGTCGCCGGCTCCTATGGCCGCTCCGAACCTGATTTCGACCGCTTCGAAGCGGGCCCTGTGGTGATCACCCCGGAGATCGTCGGCAAGTCTTCCGATGTGGCAATCGTCATCTCCCAGCCGATCACCCGAACCCGCTCGACTAGTGTCGTCGCCGGCCTGGAGCTGCGGCACATCGCGACGGATCAGCGCAACCGGTCCAAACTGTTCCGCCGAGACCGTCTCGACACATTGACGGCAACGCTGGACGCCGTCGGCAAACTGGGCGGCGGGACCGCTCGCGGCCAGTTCGCCTTCACCGCCGGCCTGCCCTTTGACGGGGCGACGCGGGAGGGAGACACGCTGGCATCGCGAGAGGAAGGCGACGCCCGCTTCATAACCCTGGGCTTCACGGCCGATTGGACCAAGCCCCTCTCCCGAAAGGTAACGATGATCGTCGCGACGGCCGGCCAAATCGCCTCCCGGCCACTGCTCGCCACCGCAGAAATCGGCGTCGGCGGACCGGTCTTCGGCCGTGGCTATGATTTCGCCGAGCGGACGGGCGATGAGGGTCTGCTCGGGTCCGCCGAACTCCGCTTCGAAACCGGCCGCCTCGCGCCGGGCGTGATCGAGCGCTCACACGTTTATGGCTTTGCCGATGCAGGGACCGTCTCGAACCGCAGGGGCGTCAAAGGCGGCGGCACCCTGGCTTCGGCCGGTTTCGGTACGCGCCTGGGCCTCGGCAGGTTCGAGGGAATGGCGGAACTCGCCTTCCCGCTCAACAAGGACCGGTTCGACACGGGCGACAAGCGCCCGCGCATCTCGTTCCGACTGTCCCGCGTCTTCTGATCACCAATCAGGCGGCGCGGCGGGCGTCTTCCAGCAAGAGAGCCTCAAAGGCTTCCGCCGGGATCGGGCGGCTGATCAGATAGCCTTGCGCCAGGTCGCAGCCGATCTCGCGCAGAAAGGCGAGGCATTCTTCGGTCTCGACGCCCTCGGCTACGACCTTCAGCCCCAGCTCATGCGCCATTTGCACGGTGGAGCGGACAAGGACCGCGTCGTTCGGGTTGAGATGCGCATTCTGCACGAAGCTGCGGTCGATCTTCAGCTCCGACACAGGCAGCTGGCGCAAGTAGGAAAGCGTGGACTGTCCGGTACCATAATCGTCGATCGCAATGGTGATGCCGAGCTGCTGATACCCCTTGAGGATCTCAGCCGCCGCATCGCAGTCGGCCAGGGCAGCCGACTCCGTGACTTCGAACACGAGAGAAGTCGTCGGAGCGGTCCCGCGCGCCAGCATTTCACAAAGCGCATCGTTGAAGCTGTCGGATGTCAGCAACTTGGCCGAGATGTTTACCGCGGCGGTGATCCCGATGCCCTGCCGGTGCCAGTGAGCGAGGTCGCCCAGCACGAGCTCGATGACGTGAAGCGTGAGCGGGGCGATCCGGTCGGTCTGTTCGGCAAGGCCGATGAAGAGGTCGGGGCTGAGCATGCCGCGCTCCTCATGCTCCCAGCGCACCAGTGCCTCGCAACTGGTGATGCGGCTCTTCGCCAGCGACATCTTGGGCTGGTAGAAGACGCGAATGTCGCGCTGGGCGATGGCGCGGTCGAGCTCTCCCATCAGGGATACCTGGTCGGTCAGCTCCGCCTGATCGCCGTCGAAGCGGTTCCAGAAGGTGCCTCCGGCGGCCGCCTGCTCCGCCGCAAGCGCGGCCTGCGCAAGGCCGGAGGTTACATCGCCTTCAATGATCCCCATCGTGATCGAGGCGTCTACCCGCCGCCCCTTGACCTCCACTGGCTGCAGCATGAGCGAACGCATCCCATCAAGCGTTTCATGCGCCTCCGCATCCTGGCTCAACCCGAACGCCAGCAAGCGGTCTGCGACCCGATAGACGCGGCCGCCCTCGGCGAAGAAGCGCGCCCGCTCAGCTAGTCTCAGCACAAGATCGCCTTCGGCCTCGCTCCCCAGCACGGTGAGCAGGCTTTCAAAGTTCGTGATCTGCATCACGGCAAGGGTAGCGGCGCTAGCCCTCTTGTTATCCATCACCATGGCGGAGCGGTTGGGCAGACCGGTCTGCACGTCGGTCAGCCGTTGCGTTTCGAAGCTCTGCCCGACGCGAAGTCCCAACCTCGCCAGCGACGCGGTCAGCAGCAGGACCAGCCCGGCGCCGACCGGCAGCATGACCTGCCAGCTCGCCTGCAAGACGATGGCGCTTGCGATCAAGATGATCAGCGCTGACACGGAAGAGAGCACGCAGCGAGGCGTCGACCTGGACCGCAGCACGGGAACGACCAGGAGCAAGGCGAGGAAGAGCGCCGCGGGCTGGCCCACCATCGCCGGCATGCCCCGAAACAGCGTCTCGGCAGCCAGCGCCTGAATGACCACGCCTGGCAGCACGCCGAAACGGGGCGTGGCATAGCGATCTCCCATCTCGATCGCGGTGGCGCCGATCACGACCTGCCGCCCGCGCACCGCCGATGGATCGAAGCGGGCATCGCGAATGTCGATGAAGCTCAGCCGGGGAATGCGGGAGGCATCGATACTATAGTCGATTGGAAAGGAGCGGTTGGCCGTGCCGGAGCGGCCGGCGATGAACGCGGAGAGCGAGGGACGCGGCACGCCCTTCGTAATGGTCGCCAATGGAGCGGAGCGAACGGTTCCGTCCGGATCGGGCGCGATGCTGACTGAGGCCAGCGCGACATGCTCGCGGAAGGTTGGCAGCGGCAGCGTGTCGATGCTGCGCCGGTCGCGCGCATCCGCCTGCTGAGCAAAGGTCGGCAGCGCGACCAGGCCTTCGCTGCGCGCGAGCGCGGCGGCAAAGGCGGCGTCACCATCGGGCGTCGAGGGCGAGGAGAAATCGACATCGAAGACGATCGACGACGCACCCGCCTTGCGAAGATTGTCGACCGCCGAGGCATAATGGTCGCGTGGCCAGGGCCAGCGCTTGATCGCGGCCGCGCTGGCGGCATCCAGTTCGACGATGACCAGCTTGCCGGACGGGCTCTGCGACCAGGCCGAGAACCGCACCGGATCAAGCGCGCGGTCTATCGCCGAAGCAATGCCCGAAACCCAGACCAGACACGCGGCAGCCAGTGCTAGTCCAGCCAAGGCTGCCTGGGCCGACACCCCATCCAGCGATTTGAAGTCGAAGCGCACCAGCCGCGGATAGAGGCAAGAGGATAAAAAACGGTTTGCGCGGGCCGGAGCGGAATAGTCCCCAGCTTTTTAGTGGCTTGGCCTTGCCCGGACTCGGACTGGTAGCCGAAACGCAGCGGCATGAGCGTGAGCGTTGATCTGGGAGCCGATGAGCGGGGCGGCAGCGTCGGGCTGGACCTGGCCGAGCTGCTGTCCACCCGGCTGCTGGTCCAGGGCAATAGCGGCTCGGGCAAGTCGCATCTGCTGCGCCGGCTGCTCGAGGGCAGCGCCGGCACCGTTCAGCAGGTGGTGATCGATCCCGAGGGCGATTTCGTCACTTTGTCCGACGGGTTCGGCCACACGGTGATCGATGCCGCTGCCTATTCGATCGGCGAAGTTGCGACGATCGGCGCACGCATCCGCGCGCATCGGGCTTCCGCCGTGCTGAACCTGGACGGGCTGGAAATCGACGACCAGATGCGTTGTGCGGCTGCGTTCCTGAACGCGCTGTTCGAGAGCCCGCGTGAGCATTGGTATCCTGCTTTGGTGGTGGTCGACGAGGCGCAGCTATTCGCCCCCGCCGCGGCCGGCGAAGTGGCGGACGATGCGCGCAAGGCCTCGCTCTCGGCGATGACCAACCTCATGTGCCGCGGCCGCAAGCGGGGTCTGGCCGGGGTGATCGCGACGCAGCGGCTGGCCAAGCTGGCCAAGAACGTCGCCGCTGAGGCATCCAACTTCCTGATGGGCCGCACTTTCCTAGATATCGACATGCTGCGCGCCGCCGACCTCCTCGGCATGGAGCGACGCCAGGCCGAGGCGATCCGCGACCTGGAGCGGGGGCAATTTCTCGGCCTCGGGCCGGCTATCGCGCGGCGCCCGCTGCTGGTGCGGGTTGGGGCGGTGCAAACGGGATCGAACCATGCGGCCCCCATGCTGCTGCCGCTCCCGGGCGCCACGGACCGCCAGCTGCTTCTCAACATCGAGCCCGCCCCTCCCGCCCCGGCAAAATCTCAGGACTGCGCTGACGACGCGGTTAGGTCAGCCTCGCCCGGCATGGACAGGCTTCTGGCTGCCGTCGAACGGCCGGCGGAGCTGCCGGAGCTGCCTTCGCTCAGCGATCGCGACCGCTGCGAAAAGCTGCACGCGATCCTGCGGAACCTTGCTGACGGATTTACAGGGCAACCGGCGCCGGCGCTGTTCCAGGATTTTACCATCGGTTGCCGGATGGGGGGCATTGCGTCGATGCCCGGTCTGGCGGAGTTTCGCCGCCTGTTCGCGCTCGCTCTGGCGGGCATTGATAACGAAGAGGCGTGGACGGAGGCGCTGAGCATCGGCGCGGCGCTTCCGGAGGAGATGCTCGCGCCTTTCATGGCGATCGCCCGTGCGGCCCGGGAGAATGTCCGCTGCCCTGACGATGCCGAGCTCGCCCGCATCTATGGAACGGCGTCGCTAGGCCGAGTGAAACGGCTGCTCGCCTATATGGAGGAGCGGGGTGTAATCGTGATCCGTACCGATTTGGCCGGGGGGCGTTCGGTCGCCCTGCCTCACCTTGGCTGGACCACTGCCAGTGCCAGCCGGGCGGCCTAGCCGACAATCGGGTGGGCGGAGCGGAGGTCGTCCGCCACGGCTTCGACCGCGCTGTTCTCGCCCGCGCTACCCGACGGAGTGATTGCCCAATTGCAATGCGGGTGGGTGGCTCTGGAATAGATCTTCACCTCGCCGATTACCATGCGCCAACGCCGCCGATTGCCCCCGAAGCGGCGCGCGAGCGTTGTCAGGAATAGATCGCGGAGATCGGCTGCCGTCATGGCGGCCGCCTTTACCGAGGAGATGCGCTTGGAGTCGATTGCGGATCAGCCACTTGGGCGGCTGGCTAGCGCCATCGCTTCGCGGGAGCCTTCGCCCGGCGCGGGGGTGGCGGCCGCCGCTGCGGCGGCGCTCGGGATCGCCTGCGCACGAAAAGCTGCGGCGATCACGCTGAAGCACAGCCCCGACCAACCGGGGATCGACACCAGCGATGCACGGCTCGCCGAGCTGCAGGACATGGCGCTCCGGCTCGCCGACACCGACGCAAGCTGCTTCCCCGCGGCGGTCCGGCACGACCAGGAGGCTGCCGAGCGACTGGTCGAGGGAGACAACGCACTGCTGACGTGCACCGACGAAGCGAGCGGGCTTATCGCAAGGCTGGCGGTGCAGGTGGACGAGGTCATGAAAAACGACATCTTTGCTGCGCACGCGTTGCTTGAGGCGGCCGCCACGATCGTGCGCGCCAACCGGACCGAAAACGAAGCGGCCCAGTCGCCCGGCAGCAGTCGCTTCGACACGGTCAGCTAGCTGTCGGTCGCTCGTTCGAGCGCTACTTGGGGCACTGACAAGCGACCTCTGCCAGGCCTGCCGCAGCGGACCCCTCTGCGGGCCAATCTGTGCCGCTTTGGGTCACGACAACTGCATAGGCCATGTGGCTGATCGTCAGGAGATGGCCGCTCGTTTACCATCATGGAACCTGGACGTTTCGAAAGTAAATGGGGGCAAAGTATGAAGAGGCTATCCACCGTAGCAGCCGCATTGCTGCTTTCCACAGGCGCGCAGGCCGTGCCCTATGATGCGTTCGACAGCTTCAACGGAACGCAACGCGCTGGCAACTTCGGCTGGGTATCGGCGGTCGACCAGGCACTGACGCCGCTCACGGCCGTCAGCTGCGTGATTAACAACACGATCTGCCTCGGACTGCAGAGCGGCGCCTTCGGCTTGCCTGGCGTCTTCAAATCGACCGGCATCCCCTCTTCCAGCCATCCGTATCAGCCGCTCGACCGGTTGCTGGTCCACCCTGGCTCGGCAAGTTCACTGATCGGCTTCTTCATTGCACCGGTGGCCGGCGAATACAGCTTCCAGGCAACGCTGGACGCGCTCACCACCTCGACCACGGTCGGCGTTTTCGCCCTCACCAATGCGAACGGCAGCACCAATGTATTCGCGAGCGGGTTTCTCGGTACGTTGGGGGCGACACGCACCTTCAGCGGCACATTCGGTCTGGATGCTGGCGAAGTCATCGGCGTCGGGGTCAACAACGGCGGGAACTTCGCCGGTGACTCGACCGGGCTGCGTTTCACCGTCACCCAGAACGTCGCCGCGGTTCCGGAGCCGGCAAGTTGGGCGATGATGATCGGCGGCTTCGCGCTGGCCGGCGCCGCCGCCCGCCGGCGGACTACCCGCATCACCTCCGCCTGAACACTCGACCCGCTCAGGCGCAACTGGGCGCCGTCGGCTCTGGCCGGCGGCGCTTATCTGTCAGCCGAGCCGCAGCCGCAGCTTATAGCCCTGGAGCACCTCACGAGGCGCCGATCTGACCGGAAGGTGCAGGATGTTTGCGCGTGTCCTGATCGCCTCCTGCGACCGGCCCAGAGCGTCTGCCACCTCGTGAAGCCACGCACCTTGAGCGAGCATGCGCCGGAGGCTTTCGTCCTCGGCGGTCGTCCAAAGCCCGCGATGATGCACTCTATTGAGCACCTGACGATCCCATCTTCGCAAAATCGTTGCCAATGATTGCGCAAAGTCAACGACAGCAGATCGTTCCGGTTCCGAAGCGACATGGTTAACGTCCACATACTCGCCAAGCACCGCCAATGCCGCTAATGAACGCGACGGCGCTCGCTCGGTCAGCGCTGATCATCCCAGGCACCATCCCATGTCACGCCCCACCAACCGCCCCGACCGGCGGACCTTTGCGATCATTTCACACCCGGACGCCGGCAAGACTACGCTGACCGAGAAACTGCTGCTGTTCGGCGGCGCGATTCATGCCGCCGGTGAGGTGAAGGCGCGCGGCCAGGCCAGGCGGGCGCGATCGGACTGGATGAAGATCGAGCAGCAGCGCGGCATCTCGGTCACGTCGTCGGTGATGACGTTCGAGCGGGACGGCCTTACCTTCAATCTGCTCGACACGCCCGGCCACGAGGATTTCTCCGAGGATACGTACCGGACGCTGACGGCGGTGGACTCCGCGGTGATGGTGATCGATGCGGCGCGCGGCATCGAGGCGCAGACCCGAAAGCTGTTTGAAGTCTGCCGCCTTCGCTCGGTGCCGATCATCACCTTCATCAACAAGGTGGACCGCGAAGGCCGCCACCCGTTCGACCTGCTCGACGAGGTCGCGTCCCAGCTGGCGCTCGACGTCAGCCCGATGAACTGGCCCGTCGGCATGGGCGGCACTTATCAGGGACTATACGATCTTGGCGCCCGGTCGGTTCTCCGCCCCGATGGCAGCATCGACCCCGCGCCCAACCTGCCCGAAGAAACTGTCGAGGAACTGGGCCTGATTGAGGCCGGCTACGCCCCATTCGACGAGGTTGCCTATCGCAACGGCGATCTCACGCCCGTCTATTTCGGGTCGGCGCTGAAGGAGTTCGGAGTCCACGACCTTATGGAGGCACTGGCGAATTTCGCGCCCTCCCCGCGCCCGCAACCGGCCGATCCGGAGCCGGTTTCGCCAGACGATCCGGCCGTGACCGGCTTCATCTTCAAGGTACAGGCCAATATGAACCCGATGCACCGGGACCGCGTCGCTTTCATGCGGCTCTGCTCGGGCAAGTTCCGGCGGGGAATGAAGCTCAACCAGGTCGGCACGGGCAAGGCGATCGCGATCCATTCTCCCATCCTGTTCTTCGCGCAGAACCGGGAAACGGCCGAAGAGGCCTGGCCGGGCGACATTATCGGCATCCCCAATCATGGCACGCTTCGCGTCGGCGACACGCTGACTGACGGGTCGCCGCGCACCATCACCGGACTTCCCAACTTCGCGCCAGAACTGCTTCGCCGTGTCGCGCTCAGGGACCCGACCAAGACCAAGCAGCTCCGCAAAGCGCTCGATGATCTTGCCGAGGAAGGCATCATCCAGGTCTTCTACCCGGAGGTCGGCAGCGCCTGGGTCGTGGGGGTGGTGGGGCAGCTTCAGCTCGAGGTGCTGATCTCCCGGCTGGAGGCCGAATATAAGGTCGATGCCAAGCTCGAGGCGTCGCCCTGGGACACGGCTCGGTGGATCGCGGGCGATCCGAAGGACCTGGAAGCTTTTGCGAGCATCCACCGGGGGGCGCTCGCGCGCGATCGCGACAAAGCGCTCGTCTTCATGGCCAAGGACGGATGGGAACTGAACTATGTGCAGGAGCGCAACCCGGCGCTCCGCTTCTCCGCCACCAGAGAGCGCAGCTAAGCCTTGTTCCGATAGTCCCCGCTGTTAGGCTGGCGGTTATGATTGCGGGGCACAACCAGTTCCGGACGGCGATCGCGCTGACGATCGCGTTCAACCTGTTCACCCTGATCGTTTTCACCCTCTCCGGCTATTTCCGCGGCCCCGATAGTTTTCGTGAATCCCTGACGATCGGCTTGCCGATGATGCTGGTAGATGGCTTCGTCGCATTCCATCTCTATTTCGTGGTCAGGGGCACGGCGGCGCTGCGACCGGTGTTGCGCTGGTCGCTGCTGACTGTTGCGGTCGTGATCGTCGCTCTACTTCAGGCTCTTTGGGACACGCAGCTGCGGATCTGGGCGGGGACGATGGTGACCGACTATCGCCAGGCGTTTGTCCGCTCCGCGACGGTCAACACCTACAACAGTGGCATGTTCGCGGCGCTGCTCGCCTTTCAAGCGGCCTATGCGGCGCTGAAGGCAAACCAGCAGCTGCTGGATGTGGCCCGTCAACGAGAGCGCGAGGCGCAGATGCTGGCGCTCCGCTTCCAACTCAACCCGCATTTCCTGTTCAACACGTTGAACGCGATCTCCAGCCTGGTCGTGTCCGGCCGGCCACGCGACGCGGACTCGATGATCGACCGGCTCTCCTCCTTCCTGCGCGGAAGCCTGGCGGCCGATCCCGACCGGCTGGTCACCGTCGAGGAGGAGTTCGAGATGCTGGAGAACTATCTTGAGATCGAGAGCGTGCGCTTTGGCGACAGGCTCGCGCCCTGGATCAGCCTGCCGGACGATCTCGGCGACGCGCAGGTTCCCCCCTTCCTGCTGCAGCCGCTCGTGGAGAATGCGGTCAAGTATGCGATCGCGCCATCGCGCACGCCGGTGACGCTCGGGATCGCCGCGCGCGAGAAGGGCGGCCGGCTTGAGCTGGAAGTCAGCGACACCGGCGCCGGCGAGATGTCGCCAGGATCTGGGACCGGAGTCGGCCTTGCCAATGTCCGCGAGCGGCTGCGTCTAAGCTTCGGCGAACAGAGCGAGATGGCGGTGCACGCCGACGAAGCCGGGTTCAGGGTGGTGCTGACCATGCCCCTGGTGCGCCGGCCAGCTTCGTCCCACCAGCAGACCCTCGCCGCCTGACCTGCTCGGAAAAGAAAGCCCGGCATGGCGTGGGGCCAGCCGGGCTTTAGGGTCGGCATTCATTCGAATGCCTCGGGTCGCGAGGTCCGACTGGCCAGAATTATCACCACTGTGAACGCGCCGTCGACGAAACTGTACATGCCATAGACGGGGCTGTGCCAGCGCGGCACGAACAGCTGCGGACATGTTCGAATAAGCTCTTGCATATCGGCTACTTAGCCGGTTCAACGGGAGCAACAGGGGTAATCAGGCGGCATGACCGAACAGATCGCGGTATCGATGCGCTTTCGCGTGCCGCCGGAATCGCTGCGCGACCTGATCACGTCCTATTACGTGATCGAGATGCAGGGCCCGCCCGACGCCGTGGTGGAGGACCTGCTGCATCCCGAGTGGGGCAATCTGCGCTTTCGGCTTCGAAGCGAGTGGCATGCGCTCGATGCGGATGGGCGAAAGGTCGAGGGAATGACCACCGCCCTATTCGGACCCACCAGCCGCGCCCGGGCCGTGATTGCGCGACCTGGGAAACTGCTGGGCGTGGGCCTCACTCCGCTTGGCTGGACGACCCTGATCCGCATGCCTGCGGACGCTCTGGCCGACGCCATTGCTGGACCTGGCGGCGAGCTCGGCCAGGAAGTCACGCTGCTGCGGGAACAACTGCTTGGCGACGCCAGCGAAGCGGCCATGTTCGAGCGATTGGACGCATACTTTAACGGCCGCGCCCTACTTCGAGATCGCCGGGAGCCGCAAATCCGGGAGCTTCATGCGGCGCTGCTCGATCCAACGATCGTGACCGTCGAAGGCCTCACCACGCGCACCGGCCTTTCCCAGAGCGCGCTTGCCCGCATCTCCCTGCGCAGCTTCGGCTTTACGCCCAAGCTGTTGCTGCGGCGCCAGCGCTTCCTGCGCACCCTGGCGGCTCTCGCCGCGTCCGAGGAGAAGCCGATCGGCAAGCTGCTCGACGGCGCCTATGTCGACCACTCGCACTTCAACCGCGACTTCAAGCGCTTCATGGGCCTAAGCCCGAGCGAGTATCTTGCGCGCACCCGTCTGATCCTGAAGGCCGCGATGGGCAGCCGTGAGCAGTCGCTCGGCGCCGCTCTGCAGGGGCTGCACCAACTCACGTCGAAACGCAGCAAGGCCGCCTAGGAACAAGGCGCGCAAGGCGGCGGTTGATGCCTCGAAGGAGCTTCGCGTGGCCGCCAGACTGAAGCCGATCCAACAGCAGACCATCGTCGTTACCGGCGCCAGCAGCGGCAACGGCCTGGCGACAGCAGAAGAAGCGGTCGCGCGCGGCGCCGCCGTGGTGTTGGCTGCGCGCAACCTGGAAGCTCTCGAAGAAATCGCGGTGCGGCTGCGCTCGCGCGGTGGCCGGGTCGCCGTCTGTGCCGCCGATGTGTCGGACCCGGCCGAGGTCCAGCGCATTGCCGACGCCGCCGTCGAGCATTTCGGCGGCTTCGACAGCTGGGTGAACAACGCGGCGGCGGCCACCTATGGCACGATGGAGCAGGTGCCGATCGAAGATCACCGGCGCATTTTCGACGTCAACTATTTCGGAGTGCTGCAGGGCTCGCTCGTGGCGGCACGCCATCTGCGCACCAGGGGGGGCGCGATCGTCAACCTAGGCTCGGTGCTTTCCGACCGGGCGATGATCCTGCAGGGAGCGTATTCGGCGTCGAAGGCTGCGGTCCAGGCCGCCACCGATGCGCTCAGGATGGAACTGGAGCAGGAAGGTGCGCCGATCTCCGTGACGCTGATCAAGCCGGCGGCCATCCACACGCCCTATCCCGAGCATGCCCGCAATTACATGGACGCGCCGCCGCGCCTGCCGCCGCCGCTCTACGATCCCCGCCTGGTCGCGGACGCAATCCTGTTCGCGTGCGAGCATCCCAAGCGACAGCTTTATGTCGGCGGCGGTGGCTATGCCATTTCGCTCGCCGGCAAGGTGGCGCCCCGCCTCACCGACCTGGCCATGCAGGCGTTCGGCGTGGAGGCGCAGCAGAGCCCTGGCGATCCCGGCGTGCTCAATCGCCGCGACAATCTGCACGAGCCCAGATCCGAGGGCACAGTCGACGGCGCGCAGGACGCGAATGTACGCAAGACCAGCTTTCTGCTCCAGGCGCAGAAGATGGCGCTGCCGACACCGGGGGATGTAGTGCGCGCCGGGCTGAACGCGGTTGCCGACTTGGCGGAAGCGGTGGACGCGGCAAGGTATCGCAACCGGCGTTGACCTGAGGAAAGCGCTCGACCAGGCGGAGCGGGCATGCCGCGCCACATCGCCATCATCGCGCCGCCGACACCTGGTCACTACGACCCGCTCAAGGTGCTGGCGCGGGCGCTCGAGCGGCGGGGGCACCGAGTCACGTTCGTGCACATGGCCGATGCGGCGGCGCTGGTGCGCGGCTTCGGCTTTGAGCCGGTAGGCGGTCGGTCACACGGAGCAGGCGCCCTCGCGGCGTTCACCGAGATGCTGGCAAGAGCTTCCCACCCGTTCGGCTTTTTCAGGATGATCAGGGAAACGGCCGCCATCAGCCGGATGCTGCTCGACGAGCTGCCCGCTGCGTTGGCGCGGATCGAAGCGGATGCGGTGATCGCCGATTCCACGGAGCCCGCGGGAGGATTGGTGGCTCGATATCTGCGACTACCTTGGGCGACCAGTGTGACCGGGCTGCCGCTACTGCGCGAGCCGGCGGTGCCGCCGCCCTTTATCGGCTGGCCCTATCGCGACGACGAAGCAGGGCTGAAGCGGAACGCGACCGGCTACCGCGTCGCCGACTTCTTCTCGCGTCCGATCACCGGAGCTGTGGAGCAGGCGGGATCCGCTTGGGGGCTCGACCCGTACGAGAACCAGGGGTTTTCGCCTGATCTGCAGGTGGCGCAATGCCCTGCCGCGCTGGACTTTCCAAGAGCCGAGCTGCCTGCGAGCTTCCATTACTGCGGACCATGGCGGGAGGCGGCGGACGCCCCCGAAGCGCCGCCCGAGGAGGATCGGCCGCGGGTCTATTGCTCGCTTGGCAGCCTGCAAGGCGGGCGCGGGAAGCTGTTCGCGGCGATGACCGAAGCTTGCGCGCGGGTCGGCGCGCGGGCGGTGGTCGCGCATGGCGGCAAGCTTGACGCCCAAACCGCAGCGCGGCTGCCAGGCGATCCGATCGTGCGCGGGCACTGGCACCAGCCGTCGGTGCTGCCGCGCTGCTCCGCCGCCATCCTCCACGCGGGCTTCAACACGGTATTGGACTCGCTCGCAGCCGGGGTGCCGATGCTGGTCGCGCCGATCGCGTTTGAGCAGCCCGGCACGGCCGCCCGAGTCGTCGATGCCGGAGCGGGGCGGTTGCTGCCGCGCCGCCGAACCGCGGAGGTCATCGCTGTCGAGCTGAAGGCGCTGCTGAGCGAGCCTGCCTATCGGCAGAATGCGCAGCGCATCGGCATGTCCATGCCGGGACCCGGCGGTGTCGAGCACGCCGCAGAGTTGATCGACCGGCTGTTCAGCCAAGCTCCCGCCGCAGCCGCGGCAAGCGCCACCAGGGCGTTGCCGGATGCAGGTGATGCTCGTGATGATAACCGCCGAAGTGGAAGCAGGTGACGAGCGACAGCAAAGGCGACAGGCGCGTGCTGCGTGCGCGGTGATGATCCGCGAACGCCGCCTCTTCATGCCGATGCGGGAGGTAGGTGCCGAAGAAGAAGAGCTGCCACAGTGCGAGCAGGGCCGGCACTGCCCAGAACACGACGACGTTGAGAAGGCTCGCCCCTAGCAGCAGATACACGATCGCCGCCGCCGTGATGCGGGCGAGCTGGGCGTGGGTATAGTAGCTGCGGAAGAAGCTTACGAACCAGGGCAGCGCGCGAGTGGGTTCCGGCGCATGGAAGTCCGGATCGCCATCGGTGCCGACATGGCGGTGATGGAGCGCGTGCTTGGGCGTGATCTGCCGGTAGGATAGGCCCGCATACAGGGCGAGCGCCAGCGTACCGATGCCGCGATTGAGCCTGGGCCGCGCCGGCGCCAGCGCACCGTGCATCGCATCATGGGCGACGATGAACAGGCCGGTGCTGAGCCAAGCCTGCAGCAGGATCGCCGCCAGCACAACGGGCGCGTGGCTGGGCTCTAGAGGCCAGAAGAAGATACCGCCGATGTGCACTGTCAGCCAGGCGACGATGATCGCCCCGGCCAGAGCTAGGCCGATGCGCCGCTGCTGCGTGGTTGGAAGGGCGGAGCTCATCATCTGCGCCAACCACCTAGCGCCCTTCTGCGATCCCGTTGCAAGCGCCGAATGCGCGGCTTAGTCGTTGCGTCATGAAGCTTTGCAGCACCGCGGCATGGGCCGCTCTCGCCACGGCCATCGCCGCTCCCGCCACCGCCCAACTGCAGGAATACAGCGTGATCGTCGGCACCACGCGTGTCGGTCATTTGAAGGCCGATGTGCAGGGCGACCGCACGGTGATCGACTATGACTTCAAGAACAACGGTCGCGGGCCGACCATGAAGGAGTCGATCCGTTTCGGGGCGGACGGTCTGCCAGTCTCCTGGGGCGTGACCGGCACCACCACCTTTGGCTCGAAAGTGGACGAGCATTTCGCACGTCAGGGGGCGAAAGCGACCTGGACGGACTCGACGGGCAAGGGAAGCGCGGCCGCTAAGGGCGTCTATGTCGCGCAGAGCGGCAGCCCATGGGCGGCCGGGCTCTATGCACGGGCGATAATGAAGGCGGGCGGCAATACCATCGAAGCGCTGCCCGGCGGCACGCTGCGGCTGACCAAGGGCGAGACGCTCGGCGTCGCCGGGTCCGGCGGCCCGCTGCAGATCACGCGCTACGACATCAGCGGGATCGAGACCTCGCCCGACTCGGTGCTGCTCGATGCGCAAGGCAACATGTTCGCGGTGGTGTCCCCCAACTTCGCCATCATACGCGCCGGCTATGAAGCCGAGGCCGACCGGCTGAAGGAGATGGCGGCCAAATGGTCGACCGACCGCTTCGTCGACATCCAGAAGAAGGTCGCCCATCGCTATGCCGGGCCGGTGCGCATCCGCAACGTGCGCGTATTCGATCCCAAGGCGCAGGCGCTGATCGGGCCGGTTTCGGTAGTCGTCGACGGCCGCCGCATCGCCGCCGTCGAGCCGCTCGACAGCCCCGCGACCAAGGGAGAGACGGTCGTGGACGGCGCCGGCGGCACTTTGGTGCCGGGCCTCTACGAGATGCACGCTCATACCAGCCAGGAAGGCGCGCTGCTGAACCTGATGGCGGGTGTTACCTCGATGCGCGACATGGGCAACAACAATGAAGTGCTCGCGCGGCTGATCGAGCGGATCGAGAGCGGCACCATCGCCGGCCCCCGTATCACCCGCACCGGCTTCATCGAGGGCAAGAGCCCTTATAGCTCCAACAACGGCATGCTGGTGAACAGCCAGCAGGAAGCGATCGACGCCGCGCGCTGGTATGCCGCGCGCGATTTCTGGGCGATCAAATCCTATAACAGCATGAACCCGGCCTGGGTGCCGGCGATGGTCGCCGAGGCAAAGAAGCTGGGGCTGAGGGTGCTGGGCCATGTCCCGGCCTTCACCAATGCCGATGCGATGATCGGCGCCGGCTTTGACGAGCTGACCCACATCAACCAGCTGATGCTGGGCTGGGTGATCCAGCCGACCGAAGACACCCGCACCCTGTTCCGCCTGACCGCGCTCAAGCGGCTGCCCGGCCTCGACCTGAACAGCCCGCGCGTCCAGCAAACGGTCAATCTGATGGTGGAGCGCAAGGTGCCGATCGACGTCACGCTCGGCATCCACGAAAATCTGCTGACCAGTCGTGACGGTGCGATCCCGCGCGGTGCGGTTGATTATGTCGAGCATATGCCGATCGGCACCCAGCGCAGCTTGAAGCAGGCCTGGATCGACACTTCGGCGCCGGGCGACGATGCCGCCTATCGCGGCGCCTACGACAAGATCGTCCAGACGATCCGCATGCTGCATGATCGCGGCGTGATGATCGTGCCGGGCACCGATACGGGCGGCTCGTTCACCTATCATCGCGAGCTCGAACTCTATCAGGATATCGGCATGACACCGGCGCAGATCCTGAAGCGCGCGACTTGGGATATGGCGGCGTATCTGGGCCAGGATCAGCAGTTGGGCTCGATCGAAAAGGGTAAGTTCGCCGACTTCTTCCTGGTGCCGGGCGACCCCACCCAGGAGCTGAAGGCGATCAAACGTATCGCCATGGTCGTGAAGGACGGCGCCTTCTACTATCCCGCCGAGGTGTATCCGGAGTTCGGCATTAAGCCGTTCGCGCCAACGCCGAAGGTGAGCGCACCACGATGAAATACCGCAACTCGCTCGGGGCTTTGGCGCTTGTGGCATCCGCGGCGCATGCAGGTCCTGCATCGCTCTTCATCGATCCACCTCGCGATGCTGCTCACCCCGCTGCCATGGAAGTACTCCACATTCCGAGCGGCGCGGTCGAAATCAACGGTGTCGCTTATCTTGCTGCGGGAAAGGGTCCTCATCCGACGGTCATTCTCTGCCACGGGCTGCCAGGCAACGAGAAAAACCTGGACCTTGCCCATGCACTGCGAAGAGCAGGCTGGAACGCGATCACCTTCAACTATCGCGGCAGTTGGGGCAGCTCGGGAGAGTTTCGGCTGACGCAGGTTCCGTCAGATGTCACGGCCGTCATCACGTGGCTGCGCAGGCCCGAAGTGGCTGCTCGTTTGCGAGTTGCTCCGGAGCGCATTGCTGTGGCTGGCCACAGCATGGGCGGGTGGGCAGCGGCACTGGCGGCCGCCAAGACGCCGCGCCTGATGGGGGTCGCACTGATTTCCGCCGCCGACTTGGGTGCACGGGGCAAGACACCGCGCGCAGAACTGGTGAAGGACTTGGCCGAAGATCAAGAGTCGCTGGCCGGCACGTCTCCTGACCGGATGGCGACGGAACTTGCCGACAATGCGGAGGCCTTCAGTCTCGTCGCTGCGGCGTCCGCCCTGACGGCGCAACCTATGCTCGTGCTGTCGTCGGACGACGGGCTAAAGCCGCAAACAGATGCGCTGGTCGCCGCCGTTCGATCGCGCGGCAGCACTAGGGTCGACGCACACCATGTCGGCACTGATCATGGCTGGTCGGATCGTCGCGTCAAACTGGCTGAGTTGCTCGCAGAATGGCTCGAGCGCATCGATCGCCCCCGCTAGGTCAACGTGCAGCCTTGCCGCGGCACAGTCGCGATCAAGCCAGTGCGGCGCGCGCGCCCTCAGTGAGCGCCTTCATCGCCTGGCGGTAAGGACCCGGGCCGTAGCTGATGCGCGCCACTCCGAGTTCGGCGAGGCGGCGAGTGCTCGGCATGCCCGGGAACATCATCGCGTTCACCGGCAGCGGCGAGACCTCGCAAATGCGGGCGAGCAAGACTTCGTCGATCAGGCCCGGCACGAAGAAGCCGCTGGCGCCAGCGTCGGCATAGGCGCGCGCGCGTTCGAGCGCGTGGTCGGCTGCGGCACGGTCGTGTGTTTCCGGCTTGGAGCCGAGAAAGATATCGGTACGAGCGTTGATGAAAGCAGGAACGACCGCGCGTTCCGAAGCGCGGCGCAGCGCCTCGACGCGCGCTGCCTGGATCGGCACCGGGTGCAGCCCTTCGCCGCCGACCACCCGGTCCTCGAAATTGCAGCCGATCACGCCGGCTGCGAGGGCAAGGGCAAAATTCTCGGCTGCTCGGCCGGGCTCCACAGCATATCCGCCTTCGAAGTCGAGCGTGACCGGCAACTCGACGGCGGCAACGATGCGGGCGGCGTTCGCAATAGCAAGGTCCAGCGGCAAGCCCTCGCCGTCGCCAAAGCCGTTCGCAGCCGCAACCGATGCACTGCCCGTGGCGATCGCCTTGGCGCCGGCATCGGCAACGGCCTTGGCCGACCCTGCGTCCCATGCGTTGAACAGGATCAGTGGCTGTCCTGGCTTGTGCAGCGCGGCGAATGCGCGAGCTTTCTCAGTCTGATTCATGCCCCCTCCTCTCGTGCTCGACCGCCGCTGCCGTCCCGTAGCTTGCGATCAATGTACGAATCTCGCGACCACGTCGCGGTAGCTGCGGCTGACCTTTACCTGCGCGCCAGAGTCCAGCACCAGGAAGCATTCGCCGTTGGTGTGCGGCTTGACCTGCTTGACCAGGTCCAGATTGACGATGGTCGAGCGGTGGACGCGCTGAAAGCGGCGCGGATCAAGGCGCTTCTCCAGATCCTTCATCGTCTCGCGTAGGATCAGCGTATTCTCCGCGGTGTAGATGCACATGTAATCGCCCGCGGCGTCGATCCGCTCGATCTTGTCGACGTCCACGCGGAAAATCTGGCCGCGATCCTTGATGTTGATCATCTTCTCGAAGCGGTTGGCCGAGGGCGTCTCGGCCCCGTCCCCCATCTCGGCGGCGGTTTCCGGAGCGACTTCGGCGAGTACTTCCTTCAGCCGATCGACCTCTTCGACCCCTCGCTTCTCGGCGAGTCGCTGGCGGATCCGGTCGAGCGTCGCGGCGAGCCGGTCTTCGTCCACCGGCTTCATCAGATAGTCGGCGGCATCGGCCTGGAAGGCGCGCACCGCATGGTCCGAATAGGCAGTCACGAACACGAACAGCGGGGGCTCCACCTCCATCAGCCCCTGGACGACGGAAAAGCCGTCGAAGCCGGGCATCTGCACGTCGAGGAAGACGAGGTCGGGCTTGTTGGTCTTGATCGAGCGGATCGCTTCCCGCCCATTCGAGCAGGTGTCGATGATTTCGACATCCTCGTGCGGCTCGAGCCGAAGCTGCAGGCCCTGAATGGCCAGAGGCTCGTCGTCGACGAGAATGGTTCTGATGGTCATGCGGCTTCCCTTGGTTGTTCCTCGGTCTGGTACGGAATCTCGATAATCACTTCGAACCCGCCCCCCGCACGCGCTCTCGCGTCGAACTGATGATCCTGGCCATAGGCCTGCGCCAGCCTGTCGCGAATGTTCGCCAGACCGACGCTGGTCGATGTCTCTGGCCCCGGCTTCTTGTCCGTCGGCCCCGGCCCCGTATCGGCGACGACAATCCGCAGCCGATCAACCACCAGCCGCGCACTGATGATGATGTCGGCCCCCTCTTCGAGCGGCGTCACCGCATATTTGATGCTGTTTTCGACGAGCGGCTGCAGCAGCAGCGACGGCAGCCGTGCCCGCAACACCACCGGATCGACTTCGAAAATTGGACGCAGCCGGTCCTCGAACCGCATTTTCTCGATGTCGAGATAGAGCTTCAGCGTCTCGATCTCCTGCTCGATAGTCACCTGCCCCAGCGGCTCGTTGACCAGCGTATAACGCAGGAAATTGGATAAACGCGACAGCATCGCATTGGCGCGTTCGGTTTGCTTCAGGAGCACCAAAGTCGAGATCGAATTCAGCGTGTTGAACAGGAAGTGCGGATTGAGCTGATAGCGCAGCATCGCCAGCTGGGCGCTGGACGCCTGACTTTCGAGGGCGCGGAGCTGGTCGGCCTGTTCCTCGACCACCAGGAAGAAGTTGATCGCATAATAGAGCGCCGACCAGGCTGCGATGATGACGAAATCGAGGAAGATGGTGCCCAGGAACAGGCTGAGCTGAAAAGCCTCGCCCGGCCTCTGGATGGTGTTGAAGATCCACGCATCGATCAACGAATAGATGCCTGCAGCCATGACGATGCCGCCGATCGAGCCCACCCAGGTGACGACCGGCTTGCGCCGCAGCAGCTCGCGATAGAGCGCGCCCAGCACCAGGGTCAGCGAATAGCCGGTGGCGGTAGAGACCGCGACGGGCACCAGAAACGCCAGCGTCAGGCCGTTGGCGAAGCCCGAGAGGATGCGCAGCAGGAAATAGCCGGCCCAGCCCGCCGTCTGCAGGTTCCAGAAGGCCCGGTTCTTGTCGTCGAAGAACGGTTTTGCGGGCAGCACTGCGGTCGCCATTGGCGCAGCCCTAGCATGCACCTTCCTCTTTCGTCATCCCCGCGAAAGCGGGGACCCAGTGGCGCGAGTCCTAGGTTCCCGCTTTCGCGGGAATGACGAAGGGGGTAGATTGGCTTCAAACGAGAGGAGCCCCGATATGTTCGATGGCGATGCCGATCGCGCCAGCTTCACCGCCATGGAACATGGCACGGCGGAAGACTGGCAGATCATTTCCAGCCATTTCTTCCCCTTCGCGGGCCAGGTCGGCAAGCGCGTGCTTGAGCATCTGAAGCTGCTCGACGGTGATTATGGCGGCTTTCCGATCGACCGACTCCAGCATTCGCTGCAGACCGCCACCCGCGCCCATCGCGACGGTCGCGACGAGGAATATGTCGTCATGGCACTGCTGCACGACATCGGCGACACGCTGGGCAGCTTCAATCACCCGGACGTGGCGGCGGCGATCCTGAAGCCGTTCGTGTCGGAAGAAAATCACTGGATCGCGGCCAATCACGGCGCTTTCCAAGGCTATTATTATTTCCACCATCTCGGAATGGACCGGAATGCGCGCGACCGGTTTGAAGGTCATCCGCATTACGCGGCCTGTGCGGAGTTCTGCGCGAAATACGATCAGAGCGCGTTCGATCCGGACTATGAGAGCGAACCGCTCGAATTCTTCGAACCGATGGTCATGCGCGTCATGGCCCGCCCGAAGCAGAGCATGTACGTGAAGTGACGCTCATTAACTTGATTCCAGGGAAAGCTGGGATCTCGTGCCACGATGCCAGCCTCCGCCGGCATGACTTGGAGTGAGAAAAGGCCGCCGCCCGGTGCTCCGGACGGCGGCCTTTCTCTTGAACTCAAACCTTCAGCTCAGAAGGTAACGCGGGCGCCGACACGGATCGAGTAGAGCGACTGACGCGAGTAGATCGAGTCTGACGGCACCGCATTCGGCGACAGGTAACGATATTGCGCGCAGGGCTGCGCGGTCGAGGTGGCCACCGCCGAGCCCGGCGCCGTGCCCGTCGCGACCGGAGTCTGCAGGCACTGCACCCGCACCGCCGGGATGGTGTACGGGAACTGATACTCGCGGATCTGACCCCAATTCTTGTTGATCAGGTTGGTCACGTTTTCGATATCCGCGAAGAGCGTGATGCGCGATCCACCCAGGCCCGTCGGGATTTCCTGGTGGATGTGCAGATCGAACTTCGTGAACCACTTCGAGTTGAACGCGTTGCGCGGAGCCACTTCGCCGCGATATTTCTTAAGGCCCGTGCTGTTGATCAGGGCGTCGAAGGTGCTCTGCGTTGCTGCGCTGTCATACGAAACCAGCGGATCGTTGGTTCCGGTCGGCACATAGAGCAAGTAACGCGCGCCGTTGCCGATCGTGCCGAATACGGTGCTGCGCGTCGCGGTGTCCTGCATCGTATAGCTGAACGGCCGGCCGATGCGGGTTTCGCCGAACAGGGTGATGTTCGTCTTGTAATCGCCGAAGAAGGCGCGGTCGAAGCTCAGGTTGTACTTGATGTTGTGGCGAACCTGATCGTTTGAGATGCCATAGGCTGCGCCATTGGCATCGAAGAACGCACCATTGCCATAGTTGGACGAAGCGGTCGACGAGGTCGCCGGCGCCTGATCCTTCACGTCCTGATAGACATAGCTGACATAGCCGGAGAGGCCGAAATCAAAGGTCTTCTGCACACGCGCAACGGCGATGTAGCTGCGACCCTTTTTCGTGTTCGTCAGGAACAGATCGGAGTTGGTATCCGAGAAGCTCGTGATCGGGGCATAGCGAACGCGGCCATCCGGGGTGCGGAGCGCCGTCGGACGCACGCGCAGATCGGTGAAGAACACCTGATCGCGAACCGCCGAGTAGAGGAAATCGGCGCCGAAGGTCCAGCCAGAGCCCAGGAAGCTGTCGCCAAAGTCAGGCGTCCAATCCGCGGACAGAGTTGCACGCCATTGCGACGGCAGGTTGAAGTTCGGGTCGAGCGCATTGGTTGGCGCGTTTGCCGAGGAAGCAACGTTGCTTAGCACGGTGTTGGCCGGGGCCGGAATCGTGTCTCCGTCTACATTGGTCAGGATACCGCCAGCCTGGGCCGCCGTAGCACCCGTGAACGTGCCATTGTTGTTTTGACGGACGTCGATCGCGTTCGACAGGAAGCCGGTGTTCGAGAAGCTGTTCGAGACGTAAACGTCTGGCGATCCGCCCGCGAAAATGCCGAATCCGCCCCGCAAGGAAAGCTGACTCGTCGGCTTATAGTCGAAGCCGATGCGCGGCTGGAACACGCCACGGCCAGAGATATAGGCCTGATTGGTGAAGCCATAGCGATTGGTGAATGTCTGGTTGAACGCCGGACGGCTGGAGCCGCCGTACATGTCGTAGCGTGCGCCATAGGACACCGTCAGATTATCGAGAATGGACCAGGTATCCTGAATGCCGAACGAATAGCTTTGATACTGGAATCGCGCCGCAGCGTCGGCCGGGTCGAGCGACGGCACTGCGTTCTGATAGCGGAACCGCTGTGCATTGCCCGCCTGGAAGTCGGCAATCGAGTCGAAATAATAATCACCAGCGGTCCGCTGCAGGAACAGATTGAAGATCTTGGTGTCCTGGAACTCGCCGAAGATGCGCAGGTCGTGGTTGTCACGGGTCAGACGGGCCTGAACCAGGCCGCCGAAGGTCCGCGACGTGAGTTCGTTGGACTGGCGCGAGACATCCGGGCCGAAGCTGACGACGCCATTACCAGCCTGGCAGGCGGTGGAGAGGTCGTTCGCAGTCGGCGTGCCAGTCGCGCGGTCGGAGGTCGGCGCCGTGCAAACCTGGAACTGGGCAAAGCCGCGGCCCAAAATCGGGTTCTGGCCGCGCTTATAATCCTTGTAGAACGCGCGGACTTCGGTCGAGAAGCTGTCCGACCAGTCGGAGTTCAACTGGAACACGCCGGTGTGCAGCTGGTTCGTCGACACATAGCCGTTCGATTCCAGGCCCAGGCCGGTGATGCCGGTCAGGAACGTGTTCTGGTTAAACTGAATCGAGTCCTTGGTGTAAATGTAAGTCAGCGAAGCGCGCTGACTGTCCGAAAGGTTCGCATCGAGCTTGGCCACCAGACGATCGTCGCTATCAGCAGAATCGTCGAGCACGCCACCGGTGTCGTAGCCGTAGCGGCTCGAGGCGATCGACTGGATTTGCGTAACCGCGGCGTCACTGATGTTGGGCACGACGGTGCCTGCGTTGTCGCCCGGCGTGCCTTCGGGGATCGGGGTGGCGGCACGGATGCGCTCGCCCGCGACCATGAAGAACAGGCGGTCTGGGATGATTGGACCAGCGATCTGGCCGCCGTAATTCTCATAGGTGAAGTTCGGCAGCGTGACGCGGCCGGTCGGAACGCCCGGGCCGGCTTTGGTTTTCTTGCCGGTCAGCTCGTCTGCCGAATAGGCATAAAAACCGGTGCCGTGGAACTCGTTGGTGCCGGACTTCAAAATGGCGTTGATCGCGCCGCCCTGAAAGTTGCCTTCGCGCACGTCGAAAGGCGCGACCTTGGTCTGGAACTGGCCGATCGCATCGAACGGCACCGGCGAGCGGCGGGTTGGCAGGCCGTCGGGGTTCAAACCGAAATTATCCGTCACGGGCACACCGTCGACCGAAAAACGGTTGAAGCGAGCGTTCTGCCCGGCAAAGGACACCGCACGGCCACCGCCCGGCGTGTCGTCCAGGCGCGCGAAAGGGTCGCGACGCATCAGGTCACGAACGTCCCGGTTTACCGAGGCGACGTTGGCGATATCCTCCGAAGTCAGCAGCGTCGCCGGGCCCTGGCTGATCGTGCCCGCGTTCGGGATGTTGGCGGCGGTGACAACAATGTCGGCCTCACCCGTTGCATCGGCGGCGAGGTCTATCGGCAAATCATAGGCCTGCGCGATGACGGTGAAGACGTCGGTAACGCTGGTGTCGGAATAGCCGGGCGCCGTGACGCGGACCGTGAACGGGCCGCCGACGCGCAGGCCGGAGGCGTTGAACGATCCGCTGGCATCGGTGGTGACGACCGAGCGGCTGCCCGACGGCACATTGGTGATCTCGACCGCCGCGCCTGCAACCGGAGCTCCGCCGCTGGTCACGGTGCCGCGAATCGTGGACGTGGTTTCCTGCGCCTGGACAGCGGCAGGAGCAACGAGCGCAGCCACGGCCGCGCCGATAAAGAGATGATTTCGCATTGTTTTCCCCAAAACCGGGCGGTGCCCGCTCGCGACTCTACTCAGTCGTTGCCCGCGCCTTTGGCCGCGATATGTTGCGGATCGAAGACTCGCAACGGGACTCGGTTTGAGCGGCTTAACATTCCGTTGTGCGTTGCAAAAAAGACACGCCGACCGGAGTGTCGCCGAGCCTTCACGGACCTATATGGCAGCGATGACGCCGGACCTTGTCTCCAGCCTCAAGGAAGAAGCGGCGCGGCTCGGGTTTGCGGCCTTTGGAATCGCGCGTGCCGATGCGGCGCCCGCATCGGGCGAGCGACTTCGCAACTGGCTTGCCGAGGGCATGCACGGCGACATGATCTGGATGGAGGCGCGCGCCGATCAGCGCGCCGCGCCGCCCGGTCTGTGGCCGGAGGTGCGATCGGTGATCGCGCTGGGCATGAGCTATGCGCCGGCGGACGATCCGCTGCGCCTTGCCAACGCGGAGGCGGGCCGGATTTCCGTCTATGCGCAGGGCGCCGACTATCACGACCTGATCAAGCGCAAACTGAAGGAACTGGCCCGCTGGCTGGTCGGCACGGCGGGCGGCGACCTCAAGGTATTCGTGGACACGGCGCCGGTGATGGAGAAGCCACTTGCCGAGGCGGCGGGGCTCGGCTGGCAGGGCAAGCACACCAATCTGGTCAGCCGCGACCATGGCAGCTGGCTGTTCCTGGGCGTCATCTTCACGACGCTCGAGCTGACGCCGGACGTTCCAGGAAGCGCGCGGTGCGGCAGCTGCAATGCGTGCCACGCCGCCTGCCCTACCAACGCTTTCCCGGCGCCCTACCGTCTCGATGCACGGCGTTGCATTTCCTACCTGACCATTGAGCATAAGGGGCCGATCCCTCACGAACTCCGACCGGGTATCGGCAATCGCATCTATGGCTGCGACGACTGCCTGGCTGTGTGTCCGTGGAACAAATTCGCCGCAAGCGCCGCCGCGAACCTGGCGTTTGCGCCGCGCGCGGAACTGACTGCTCCTCTCCTCTCCGACTTGCTTGCGCTGGACGATGCAGGCTTCCGCCAGGTCTTTGCCGGATCGCCTATTAAGCGCATCGGCCGCAACCGAATGATGAGGAATTGCCTCATAGCGGCGGGTAACAGCGGCACTTCGGCGATGGTCGCCGATATCCTGCCGCACTTGAACGACCCTGATCCGATGGTGCGCGGCGCTGCCGTCTGGGCGCTGGGGCGGCTCGCTCCCTTCCGCCTTCAGGCCGAGCGTGAGGCCGCGCTCTTAGCAGAGCCGGACGAGGACGTGCGCGCGGAATGGCAGTAGGGCTATTCTGCCGCCTTGGTGTCCAGCTCTTCACGGTAGACGAAGCAAAGATCTTCCCATTCAAGCGGCCGCAGGTCGTGCGAATAGACGCGAACCGGCGCGACCGGAACGTGATCGCGTTCGTCCACCAGGACCGGATTGGAGGGCGTGCCGGTCTCCCACTTCTCTCCCCATTGCCTCAGCGCGATCATTGTCGGCAGCAGGTCCAGGCCCTTGTCGGTCAGCCGATATTCGATCTTGCGCCGGTCTTCCGGGCACGGCTCGCGTGAGAGAATGCCCACATCGACCAACCGCCCCAGGCGATTGGCGAGGATGTTGCGGGCGATGCCAAGGTTCGACTGAATCTCTTCGAAATGCTGCAGGCCGTTGAACGCGGCGCGCAGGATCAGGAACGACCAGCGTTCTCCCATCGCTTCGAGCGCTCTGGGCAAGCTGCATTCCGCAGCGATCTGCGCGAGCGGTTCTCTCAAGCCCATCCTCTATCCTCTCACCGGCAGAACGTAGCTCAACGAGCGCCGTTCACAATGATCAAAATCAATTCTCAGTTTCTAGTTGCAACTCAAAACCTAAATATGTAGGTGGTGATTCGCAACTGAATACTGAAAGGGACGGAACATGGTACGCATCGCAGCTCTTCTCTTCTCGCTGATCGGCTCTTTCGCGCTGCTCGGCTCCGCCGCCATCGCCCAGCCGAACGCCGGCTTCTACTCGGTCACGCTCGCCAACGAAGCGCCCGAAGCCAAGCAGATCGTGCGCGGCACGCTGTTCAGCTGCAACGGCGCCACCTGCGCGGCCGGTGAAGGCACCAGCCGCCCGGCGATCGTGTGCGCGAGCGTCGTCAAGCAGCTCGGTCCGGTCACATCCTTCCGCGCCGGCGACGTCGTGCTGGACGGCGAAGGCCTCGCCAAGTGCAATGCCAAGGCCGACACCACCAAGCTGGTGCGCCGCTAAACCCTTTCGCGGACGACCTCCCCTCTTTCCGTCCGCACCCCTCCGCCGGGGCTCGCAAGAGCTCCGGCGGATTTTCTTTCTGAGCCTTTTATGTTGCGTTGCGGGAAGCGCTCCCCGATCTTGGCGCGGTGCTGAGGCAGTATGAACTGGTGGAGCGGGTCAAGAGCTATGACCCGGAGGCAGACGAGGCGCTGATCAACCGCGCCTATGTTTTCTCGATGCAGATGCACGGGACGCAGAAGCGTGCGTCGGGCGATCCCTATTACAGCCACCCGATCGAAGTGGCCGGCATCCTGACCGATCTCCACATGGACGATGAGACGATCGCGACGGCGATCCTGCACGACACCATCGAAGACACGCTGACCACTCACGAAGAGATCGAGGCCAAGTTCGGGCCGAATGTCGCGCGGCTGGTCGACGGTGTGACCAAGCTGTCGAAGATCGAGGCGCAGACGGAGAATCAGCGGGCGGCCGAAAACCTGCGTAAATTCCTGCTGGCGATGTCCGACGACATCCGCGTGCTGCTGGTGAAGCTCGCCGACCGGCTGCACAATATGCGCACGCTTCACTTCATCAAGGATGAAGCCAAGCGGCGGCGCATCGCCAAGGAGACGATGGACATCTACGCCCCGCTCGCGGAGCGGATCGGCATGTACGAGTTCATGAACGAGATGCAGACGCTCGCGTTCAAACAGCTCGAGCCCGAGGCTTATGAGTCGATCACCAAGCGGCTGCAGCAGCTCCATGAAGGCGGGGGCGACCGGATTGCGCGCATTGCTTCAGGCTTAAAGCTTCTCCTCTCCCGCAATGGCATCGAGGCGGAAGTGCAGGGCCGCGAAAAGCACGTCTATTCGATTTGGCGGAAAATGGCGGAGCGCCACATCAGCTTTGAGCAACTCTCGGACGTGATGGCATTCCGCGCGATCGTGCCCTCCACCCAGGACTGCTACAAGGCACTGGGCGTGATCCATGGCCGCTGGCCGATGGTGCCGGGGCGATTCAAGGACTATGTCTCGACGCCCAAGCGCAATGGCTATCGATCGCTGCACACGGCGGTCATCCATGCCGAGAATATGCGCGTGGAGATCCAGCTGCGTTCCAAGGATATGCACGCCCAGGCGGAGTTCGGCCTCGCCGCGCACTGGGCGTACAAGCAGTCGCAGGAGCGGCCGGACACGCAAGTGCGCTGGATCAGGGACCTCATTGAAATCCTCGACACCGCCGACAGCCCCGAAGAGCTGCTCGAGCACACCCGCATGGCGATGTACCAGGACCGGATCTTCGCCTTCACGCCCAAGGGGGAGCTGATCCAGCTGCCCAAAGGCTCGACGCCGGTCGACTTCGCCTATGCCGTTCACACCGATCTGGGCGATCAGACGGTCGGCGCGAAGGTCAATGGCCGGGTGGTTCCGCTACGCACGCCGATCGAGAATGGCGACCAAGTCCAGATCCTGAAATCCAAGGCGCAGGAGCCGCAGCCGCAATGGCTGAATTTCGCGGTCACGGGCAAAGCGCGCGCGTCGATCCGGCGCTATGTGCGGCACAAGGAACGCGACGAGATGGTCGCGCTTGGCCGCAAGCTTTATGAGGAAATTGTCGAGCGGCTTCCCGCCCAGTTGGGCCAGGACGCGCAAAAAAGCGCGCTGCAGCGGCTGAAGATCGGCGACGAGGCCAGCCTGATGGTTGCCATCGCGCGCGGCACGGTCAGCGACGCAGCGCTGATGGAAGCGCTGATGCCGGGCTCGGCAGGCGGCGACGTCGATGCGAAGGCGCCGGCGCAGCGCCAGGCGATCTCGATCAAAGGCCTCACGCCCGGCGTCGCCTTCGACCTCGCCGCCTGCTGCCACCCGGTGCCGGGCGACCGCATCGTCGGGCTCAGGCGACCGGACGAGGCGATCCAGGTTCACACCATCGACTGCTCGCAACTGGCGGACGGGGTGGATGCCGACTGGGTCGATCTCGCCTGGGGCGACAAATCGGACGGCGGCACCGCGCGCCTGGCCGTGATCGTGCGCAACGAGCCCGGCTCGCTCGCGGTGATGAGCGGCATTTTCGGGACGCACAAGGCGAACATCCTGAACCTGAAGCTGGAAAACCGGGACGGCGCCTTCCACACCTTCCATGTCGATATCGAGGTGCACGACCTGCACCATCTGATGCGGATCCTCGCGGCACTGCGCGCGGCGGACGCGGTGGCGAGCGCGGAGCGGGTTTAAGCCTCCTGGGAGCGGAGCACAGCTGCTCTCCCGAATGTCCGCTTAGGGTGATGGGGTGGACGCCCCCCGACGGCATCGATGTGCCAAGGTGAGGTGTCAGACTTCACTTGAGGGAGGCGTCCATGGAGCAGGTTACTACAATCGGGTTGGATATCGCCA
>JAESFL010000077.1_pt1 | contig 110069 bp, 102 predicted proteins | sample 9269401 | NCBI WGS metagenome assembly JAESFL01 (sample SAMN14506025, study PRJNA617098) | algae metagenome | isolation source: Gloeocapsa sp. UFS-A4-WI-NPMV-4B04 and co-occurring heterotrophs from desert... | place: USA: Utah | collected 2006-10-01 | reverse complement strand
CGTCCGGCAGCCCCACTGTGTTCTCCGCGATTTCCGTGGTCGCAGGCGTCAGCACGACGGCCGTGGGAGCCTCGTTCGTGAATGTCTGTCCGGCGACTTGCACCGCCGCGAAGCCCTGCGCGAACAGAGCGGCGCGTTGCGCGGCGTCGAGCGCTCCCGTCGTGAACGCCACCTCGGTGCCGGAGACCTGCGCGGCGTCGATGAGCGAAGCCTTTGCGAAGTCGCCGGTAGCGGCGAAAACGACCTTGGTGTTGTCCCCGGTGATCTTGAAGCTCTCGATGCCGATGAGCGTCACCTCGGAGATGACGAACGACACCGCGGAGAACGTGAAGGTGCCGCCGCCCACGAGCTCGACCGTGTCGACGCCGTCCCCGCCATCGATCACATCACCGGCGGTGAACTGGCCCGCCGTCACGCTGCAGACGTCGCCCCCCGCCGATCCGGTGGCGGTGTCGGCAGCGGCTGTGAACGTGCCGAAGACGCGCTGGCGGATGTCGAGATCCGTCAGGTTCTCGCTCGACCGCCAGGTCACCACCCAGCCGCCGCCGTCGAGCGCGGCGACCGACGATCTCGTCTGATCCGCGCTGAGCGATGTGTCGACGCGCGTTGCCGTCCCGGCATTGCCCTGGCTGTCGAAGAGGCGCTGGAAGATGTCGTAGTTTCCGTTCTGATCAGACTCCCACGTGACGATCCAACCGCCGTCCACGAGAGATGCGACCCTGGCGTTGTCCTCGAACCCGGATGTGAGGCTGAGGTTTTGTACGGGGCTCGGGTTGCCGGCTAGGTCGTAGACGCGCTGGAAAATGTCCGTGGCATTGCCAACCCCTGATACCCACGTCACCACCCAGCCGCCGCCATCCAGCGCTGCCACTTCGGGGCGTTGATTGAAATTCGATTCAGCTGGATCGACGCGGCTCTCTATTCCCGGCGTACCGTCCGGCGCGAAATGCCGTTGGAGGATCTGGGAACCGGTCGACCAGGTAACGATCCAGCCACCCGTCTCGAGCGCGGTCACGGCGACGCTGTTGTTATTCGTCGTCGAGCCGCTGTCGATCCTGGTCTCGATGCCGGCCGGTGTGCCGTCCGATGCATATCGGCGTTGGTAGATGCCAAGAGTTCCGGTCTCGTCCGACTGCCATGTCACGAGCCAGCCGCCGTCCGGAAGAGCGGTGACGTTCGGGATGCCCTGGGTTCCGCCTGAGGTCGTGTCGACGCGGATCTCGTCGCCCCCCGGTATTCCATCCGCGTTGTAGCGACGCTGGTAGATGTCCACCGTCCCGTTCTGATGGGAGTGCCAGGTCACGACCCAGCCGCCGTCGTTCGGGTTCATCGGGTCGTCATGGAGCGCGGTGACGCTCGGGGCATCCTGGATCGAAGCGTTGAGATCCTGGCTGACCTCCATCTCGGGCCCGGCGATGCCATTGGCGTCGTAGATCCGCTGACGGATGTCCCAGTTGAGGCCGTCCTGTACCGATACCCAGGTGACCACCCACCCTCCGCCAGGGAGTGCCGCGACACTCGAATCGGATTGGGCGAGCGGAGTAAGTTCGTTCACCCGCGCGTCCGCGGTCTGCTGGATCGAAAAAGCCATAAGCCAGCCCCCCGTGCGGCACTCTTTTGGACGTTCTTCTAGAACTGTCGCGGATCAATGATTACTACAAGTTGTCCACGAGGGCCACTCCGGCCCTGCGGGGCCGCTTGTCTCAGGGGTCCGCCTGGGTTATAGGCCCCCAACCTTCATTCAGGCTCGAATTCGGCTGCGGGCTGCCCTGTAGGGCGGGCGGCGAAAGGATATGGCGATGGCGCGCAAGGAAACCGACCACCCGGACTACCACTTCATCAAGGTGGTGATGACGAACGGCACCGAGTACATGACCCGGTCGACCTACGGGAAGGAGGGCGACTCCCTCAATCTCGACATCGATCCGAACACCCATCCGGCCTGGACCGGCGGCACCCAGCAGCTCCTGGACCGTGGCGGCCGCCTGTCGCGCTTCAACTCGAAGTTCGGCAATCTCGGCCTCGCCAAGAAATAAGCCTCTGCCCGTCGGGCGCAGCGACAGATGCAAGAAAGCCCCGCTCTAGCGGGGCTTTTTCGTTAGGGCCTGCAGGAAAGGGCCGCCGCGGTCTTCAAGGGGCCTTCACCGAGAAGGCCCGAGCGATAAGGGTCTGCTGCGCCGCGACCGGGTTGTCGGGGGTCGCGGCCGCGGGCGCCTCTTCGTCGAGGAGGAGGTCGATGTGGAGGATCCGGGCGTGGAGCCGGGCCGAGAGGCCGACCAGAGCCTGCAGACCTTCAGGCAACTCGTCGAAACCCTGGAGGTCGATGGGTACCGTGGTCTTCGCCGCGGCCCGCAGCCGGGCGCGCTCCTGGCGGGCCTGGTTGGGGCCGATATCCCCATCCGCCACCGCCCGCTGGACCAGGAGCCAGGATGTGATCTGCATCAGCCGGTTGGTGAGCCGCATGGTTTCGGCCGAGTAGGCCTTTGCCGCGCCGGGTCGAAGGCCGCTCTCGTCCCGGCGCCCCGGCCCGTCGAGATAGGCGGCCGTCTCCTCGACGAGGTCCATGCCCTCTCGAAACAGGGCCTTGAAGGCCTCCGATCCCACGAAAGAGCGGCCGAAACTCGCCGCATCGCACATTGCCAGGTCGAGCTCGCCCAACGCCCCGCTCCTCTGATCGCCGTTGCGGCGCGTCCCGCAGGGCTCTCGAATTCCGATTGCGGGCTTATAGAACGGCTTGTTGGCTGAGTGTGCGGTAACCCTTGTTTAACCTTAACCCTGGGCCGGAAGCGCTCGGCGGTTGGCTGGCTAGCGAGCGGCCGGTGTCGTTTACCCTTTTCCGAGATCGGCGCTCTTTTTGAGATGTGGCGCGCGAGGGGCAGGGAGGGCCTGACGCTGACGACCCTTGCGGGGGATTGGCCGGTTCCGAGGTCCGATGCGCCGGCACGGAAAGCGAATTCACTCCATGCGGAACGATGCGCAAAAAATGAGCCGCCTTGCGGCGGCTCGGAAGTCCTTAACAGGGAGGCGTCAAACAGAGTGGACAGGAGCCACTCGACATCCAGAAGCCTGGACCCCCTTAGAGGTAAAAGGGTTTCGTTAAAATTCCGTTAACGACCCCGCGTTCCGGGCCCTGCATGCGGGATCGCGCGCTCCTTCCAGGGCGCGGCACGGCCGTCGGGGCAGGAGACCGTTAAGAGCGGAGATTGAAGATGGCGCTCGCCGCCGCGCGCGAATCCTCCTTCGCGGCCCGGGCCTCGCGCAGACGGCCGATCTCGCGCTCCAGCAAGGCGATGCGCTCGTCGAGTTCGTGGAGGGAGAGGGTCGAGAGATCCTGGCCCATCTCGTGTCCCGCGGGTTTCACGCGAGGCTCCAGATCAGCGAAGAGATCGATGGCCATCAGCATCCTCCTTCGAACACACCAAGGTTAGTGCGGAGCGGGATTCCTGCCAACCTGCGCGCGTCTCACCTGTGACGACTTGTCCTCGTGGCGCCGCTCCCTCCTCGGACCGGGAGCCCCGGGTGCCCTTTTCACGGGGGCGCCAGTCACCGGATTCATGGTCGGCTCCGCCCATGCCCGGTCCCTCCGGACCAGCCCGAGAGGCGCGGCGCTCCCCGTTGGCCGGCGCAGTTGTCACGCCCGCCCGCCTCGTGCCATCGCGGGGCGCCCGCACGATTCGAGTAACATCCTCGAGGAGACGCAGATGCCCTCAAACCCCACCATGCGCGCCGTCATCGCCCCGAAGGGAGGGGGCCCGGAGGTCCTGGAGGTCGTGGAGCGGCCGGTGCCCGAGCCCCGCGAGGGCGAGATCCTGGTGCGTGTCGCGGTCGCGGGCGTCAACCGGCCGGACGTCCTCCAGCGCCAGGGCCATTACGCACCCCCGCCCGGCGCTTCCGACGTGCTGGGCCTGGAGATCGCCGGCGAAGTCGCAGCTGCCGGGCCTGGCGTCTCGCGCTTCCCCGTGGGCACTCGCGTGATGGGCCTCGTGCCCGGCGGGGGCTATGCGGATTATGCCGTGGTGCACGAATCGAACGCGCTCCCGGTTCCGGAGGGTCTCTCGCTCGAGGAGGCGGGTGCCATTCCCGAGACCTATTTCACGGTCTGGACCAACGTCTTCGAACGCGGAGCGCTGAAGTCCGGCGAGACGCTTCTCGTCCATGGCGGCACCTCCGGGATCGGCACCACCGCGATCCAGCTCGCCAAGGCCTTCGGGGCGAGGGTGATCGCCACCGCGGGCTCGCCCGACAAATGCGACGCCTGCATCACCCTCGGGGCCGATCTCGCGATCAACTACCGCGAAGCGGATTTCGTGCGGGGCGTGCTCGATGTCACGGCCGGCCGGGGCGCCGACGTGATCCTCGACATGGTGGGCGGCTCCTACATCCCGCGCAATCACGAGGCCGCGGCCATGGACGGGCGCATCGTCCAGATCGCATTCCTCGAGGGCAGCAAGGCCGAGGTGGATTTTCGCTGTCTCATGATGAAGCGCCTCACCCATACGGGCTCGACGCTGCGCCCTCGCTCGATCGAGGAAAAGGCCACCATTGCGAGGGCCCTGGAGGAGCGGGTCCTGCCGCTCGTGGCCGAGGGCCGCTGCCGCCCTGTGATGGATTCCGCCTTCGGGCTCGAGGACGTGCGCGGCGCGCATGCCCGCATGGATGGGGGCGAGCATATCGGCAAGATCGTGCTGAAGACCTGACCGGACCCGCTCGAGCGTCCGAGGATCTTGGTCGGCGCAGGCCCCGGCCCGATGCGAGGCTTGGCCTCGGATTCCGACGATCCCGGACGATCGGCACCGGGTGCGAAGCGAGGCCGGGCCCGAGCTTCCAATTGCAAGCGCGGGCCCGGCTCCCTATAATCGGCTCGTTTCCCTCACATCGTGAGATGACATGCTCCGGCTCCCGCCGGGCCGGAGCGCGAGAGCCTTTTGCCGTGCGGCGCCATGGGCGCCCGGCCTTTTCAGGAGGATTGCATGTCCCAGGGACCGTTGATGCCCAAGGCCACGGCCGTGTGGCTGGTCGAGAACACGTCGCTGTCGTTCGACCAGATCGCCGATTTCTGCAAGCTTCACCCCCTCGAGGTGAAGGGCATCGCCGACGGCGAGGTGGCGGCCGGCATCAAGGGCATGGATCCCGTCGCCAACGGTCAGCTCACCCGCGAGGAGATCGAGCGGGCCCAGGGAAACCCGGCCTACCGCCTCAAGATCGCGGAATCGAAGGTGAAGCTACCCGAGGTGAAGCGCACCAAGAAGGGTCCGCGCTACACCCCCGTCTCCCGCCGCCAGGACCGTCCGAATGCCATCCTGTGGCTCCTGCGCAACCACCCGGAGCTCAAGGACGCGCAGATCATGCGGCTGGTGGGCACCACCAAGACCACGATTCAGCAGATTCGCGACCGGAGTCACTGGAACTCGGGCAGCCTGAGCCCGATGGACCCGGTCACGCTCGGGCTCTGCTCCCAGCTCGACCTCGATTTCGAAGTTCAGCGCTCCGCCAAGGACCGGCCGCAGGTGCCGGCCGAAGAGGCAGGCCAGACCCTCATGCCCGCCGAGGTCACGACCGCCCGGCAGGAGAATCCCGCTCCCTTCGCGGACCGCCCGCCCTCGCGCCCGAGCCGCGACGAAGATCTCGATGTGGACTCCGTCTTCGCCAAGCTCAAGCAGCTCAAGCGCGCGGACGACGGCGACGAGGAGTAGGACCCGCATTCGTCTCCAAAGCCTGGTCCCGAGGCATCGTCGCGATGCGGGATCCGCCGCACGCGGTGCGACCCGAGTGACGGGGGAGGGGGCTCAAAACCCCTTCCCCCGGGCCCCATGAATCCCTACATTGGGGAGGCGGTGCTGCGGGGCGCGTTAGGAGTTCATATTCCCCGGGGCCTTATCGATCCCAACGGGAGCTGTCCCTGACCTGGTCCGTGGACCGGGACAAATGGCGCCCACCTACGTTGTAGGTTCCCGGGATCGCTACTCCGACGGCTTTCGCGGCTCCGCACTGTCTTCCAGCCCTCCGGCGGGCCACTCCGGCGCCGCATCTTCTGCGCGTTGTCTGCCCGGTCCTCGTGGCCCTCTCCGGCTCCGCAGCCTCTCCACGCTGTCTGCCGTTCTCTCGTGGTCTCCTCCGGCGCCGCACCCTCCATGACCGAGTCCCAAGCGCCCGAGACGCCCGCGCTCCTGAAAGAGCGGCTGCGGCGCGAGGCGTTCGAGCGGCGCAACGCCCTCGACAAGGCATGGCGGCAGCGCGCCTCGCGCTCCATCGCGCGCCGGGTTCTCGCCCTTCCCGAACTCCACGATCTCCGGCCCGTCGGCGGTTATTGGCCGATCCGCAGCGAGGTCGATCCGCGCCCGATCCTGCGCGGCCTCGTCGAGCGCGGTCAGACCGCCGCCCTGTCCCAGATTCTCCACCCGCATTTGAGCTGGCGCGAATGGCGACCGGGCGACGTGCTCGTGCGGGGCGGCTTCGGGGTGCGCGAGCCCGGTCCCGACGCACCCGAATGCTTTCCCCGCGCCCTTCTGGTGCCGATCGCGGCCTTCGACCGGACGGGCGGCCGCATCGGCTACGGGAAGGGGCATTTTGACCGGGCCATCGCGGCGCTCTCCGCGAAGCACGCGGTGCTCACCGTCGGGCTGGCCTTCGGGGTTCAGGAGATCGAGCAGGTGCCGGCCGAGCCGCACGATCGGCCGCTCGCCTTCATCGTCACGGAATCCGAGATCATCCGAACGCCATCGGGCTGAGGAGCAAAAAGCTTCGGAGGGTGTCCCGCCGGTCTCGCGGTCCGCCAAGCGGATCGTCGGGGGCTTCCCGCCGGCCTCGCGGTTTGCCATGAGGGGCCTCATCCTTCCTTGAGGCCCCTCATGCGCATCCTCTTCCTCGGCGACATCGTGGGTCGCCCCGGCCGCAACGCGGTTCTGGAGCGCCTGCCGGGCCTGCGAGAGCGCTGGCGCCTCGACTGCGTAGTGATCAACGGCGAGAATGCCGCCGGGGGCTTCGGGATCACGGAGGCGATCTGCGACGAGATCCTGGCTGCGGGGGCGGATGCCATCACGCTCGGCAACCACTCTTTCGATCAGCGCGAGGCCCTCGTCTTCATCGAGCGCCAGCCACGCCTCATCCGCCCCGTGAACTACCCGCCGGGCACGCCGGGCCGCGGCTCGAACCTGATCGACACCCATTCTGGCCGACGGGTGCTCGTCGTGAACGCCATGGGTCGCCTCTTCATGGACCCCCTCGACGATCCCTTCGCGGCCCTCGATCGGGAACTCGACGCCTGCCCCCTGGGGCAGGTGGCCGATGCCGTGATCGTCGACTTCCACGCCGAGGCCACGAGCGAGAAGCAGGCGGCAGGCTATCATTGCAACGGCCGCGCAACGCTCGTCGTCGGCACCCATACTCATGTGCCGACCTCGGATCACCGGATCCTCCCCGGCGGCACCGCCTATCTGTCCGATGCCGGCATGTGCGGTGACTACCAATCGGTACTCGGCATGCAGCGGGACGAGCCCCTGCGCCGCTTTCTCCAGAAGACGCCGGGCGCGCGCCTGGAACCTGCCGCGGGGGAGGGGACCCTCTGCGGCGTCGCTGTCGAGACGGACGACCGAACAGGCTTGGCCCTCGGGGTTTTCTCCATGCGCCTTGGGCCGGTGCTGGAGGAAACCTGGCCCCGTCACTGGGATTGAGCCTGCGCCGCTCACTCCCCCGATACGCCCTTGGTTTGAGCCGCGAGGGCAGCCGCACATCTTTGCTTCGCCGCATTCCGAGCCCATCTAGGCACCCATGACATCCAACACTGGCCTGGCCGTGGCGACGCCTCCGGCGGACGCAAGCGAGCCCACGACTGCGGAAACGGGCCCTGCCGCGCCGTCCGACCTGCCGGCGCAAAAGGCCGCCTTCCAAAAGGCCTCGCCGCGAGAGGCCTTGCCCCAAGAGGCTTCACCCCAAAGCTCGTCGAGCCGAGAGGCCGTCACCCGGGACGCTCTCCAGGGCAGCCATGGACGGAGCGCCTCGGACGTGCTGCGGTCGGTCGTCGAGGGCGCCGAAGGCGAAACCATCTCCTTGCGCCAGATCCTCGACGCCTTCGGGGAACGCGCCTTCGGTTTCGTGCTGATCCTGTTCAGCCTGCCGAACTGCGTGCCGGCGCCTCCTGGGCTCGCAGGCGTGGCCGGCACCCCCGTGCTCATTTTCGGGATCCAAATGATGCTCGGCCACCGCCGCCCGTGGCTGCCGGATATGATCCTCCGCCGCAGCGTGTCGGTGGCGACCTTCCGGCGCCTCATCGACATCGCCGAGCCCAAGATGCGGCGGCTCGAAGCCTTCTGCCGGCCTCGCCACACCTGGCTTTTCTCCTCGGTGGGGGACCGGATGATCGGTCTCTTCGCGGTCCTGGTCGCGATTTCGGTGCTGATCCCCTTCCCGGGCACCAACTTTCCGCCTTCGATCGCTCTCGTGATCGTCTCCATCGCGGTGATGGAGGAGGACGGGCTCCTCCTCGTCGGCGGAGCGCTCATCGGCTTTGCGGGCTTTGCCTACACGGCCGCGGTGACGGGGACCGCCGTTCACCTCGCCACCGTCGCGTTCACGAGCTGGTGGCCGTTCTGACGCTGGCCTGAACGGGCCCTGCACCAACCCCTCCCCCTCGCGGAGAGCGGGAAGGAGAGCGCTCTTTGCCTTCGGCCCCGCCGGCTCTATAAGCCGGCCATCCAGATCACCCGTGGTCGCAGGCGCGTCTCGCGCGCGGCCCGAACGGAGCCCTCGATGGCCGGACATTCCCAGTTCAAGAACATCATGCACCGCAAGGGCCGGGTCGACGCGATCCGCTCCAAGCTCTTCTCCAAGCTCGCCCGCGAAATCACCGTCGCGGCCAAGATGGGTCTCCCCGACCCCGCCATGAACCCGAGGCTTCGCGCCGCGATCCTCGCGGCCCGGGCCGAGAACATGCCCAAGGACAACATCCAGCGTGCCATCAACAAGGCCGTGGGCAACGACGGCGAGAGCTACGAGGAAATCCGCTACGAGGGCTACGGCCCCGGCGGCGCGGCCCTCATCGTCGAGGCCATGACCGACAACCGCAACCGCACGGCCTCCAATATCCGCTCCTATTTCACGAAGAGCGGCGGGAATCTGGCCGAAACCGGCGCCGTCGCCTTCATGTTCGACCGGGTCGGCGTGGTGGAGTTCAAGGCCGAGGTCGCCGACGCCGACACGATGCTCGAGGCCGCCATCGAGGCCGGCGCAGACGACGTGGTCTCCTCGGAAGACGGCCACGAGGTCTATTGCGAGCAGACCGCGCTCGGCGAGGTCACCAAGGCCCTCGAGGCCCGTTTCGGCGAGCCCAGGAAATCGGCCCTCGTGTGGAAGCCGCAGAACACCGTCTCGGTGGACGACGAGTCGGGCGAAAAGCTCATGCGCCTCATGGAGACGCTGGAGGACCACGACGACGTCCAGAACGTCTATGGCAACTTCTCGGTCTCCGACGCGCTCATTCAGAAAATGGCGGGGTGAGGCGCTCCCCTTCCCCGCTTGCGGGAGAGGGAACTTGGGAGAGCATTTTGACCGACCGCGTCCGCATCCTCGGCCTCGATCCCGGCCTTCGCAAGACTGGCTGGGGTCTCATCGTGAGCGAGGGCACCAAGCTCTCATACGTGGCCTGCGGGGTCGTGACCTCGGATGGGGACCTGTCCCTGGCATTGCGTCTCAAGCAACTCTACGACCGGCTCACCGAGGTGGTGACGGCCTGGGCCCCCGATGAGGTCGCGGTCGAGGAGACCTTCGTCAACAAGGACGCGCAGGCCACCCTCAAGCTCGGCCATGCGCGCGCCATGGCGCTCCTCGTGCCCTCGCTTCTCGGCCTGCCCGTGGCCGAATACGGGGCCAACCAGGTCAAGAAGACCGTGGTGGGGGTCGGCCATGCCGAGAAGGATCAGGTCCAGGCGATGGTCCGCATCCTGCTCCCGAAATCGGATGCCAAGAGCGCCGACGCGGCCGACGCGCTCGCCATCGCGATCGCCCATGCCCATCACCGCAAGGCCGCAATGCTCCGGCGCAGCCTGCTCGTCCAGAAGGCGATTTGAAGCCCATCTCGTCCCCTTTCCGCGTCACTTCGGCACGTCCGTCCAGCCTCGCGGGAGCGACTGCTTTATCCTATATGAGGGCAGACAATCCTAATCGCTCCTCGGTTGACGAGCGGGCGTCAAAAGGGCTCGATTTTCTCTGATAATCGCGGGTTCGAGGGCGCTGCGGCTCCGGTGGGCTGCGGCCCGACTCCTCGTCCGCCGCAAGGGACCAGAAGGCAGGCACATGATCGGCAAGCTCAAGGGCATTGTGGATGCCTACGGCGAAGACTTCGTGATCGTCGATGTGGGCGGCGTCGGCTACGTGGTGCATTGCTCATCGCGCACCCTCCAGAAGCTGCCGCCCACCGGCGAGGCCGCGACGCTCTCGATCGAAACCCATGTCCGCGAGGACATGATCCGCCTCTACGGCTTCCGCTCGGATGCGGAGCGCGAGTGGTTCCGCCTGCTCCAGACCGTGCAGGGGGTGGGCTCCAAGGTGGCGCTCGGCATCCTCTCCGTCATGGAGCCCGCGCAGCTCGCGACCGCCATCGCGACGAGCGACAAGGCGAGCGTCGCCCGCGGCCCCGGCGTCGGGCCGAAGCTCGCGGCCCGCATCGTCGCGGAATTAAAGGATAAGGCGCCAGCCTTCGCGTCGGTCGACCCGGCCCTCATCCGCCTGACCGACGCGGTCGAGGACCGCTCCGCCCCGCAGCCCGTGTCCGATGCGGTCTCGGCCCTCATCAATCTCGGCTACCCCCAGATCCAGGCCTCTGCGGCCATCGCCGCTGCCATGAAGAGCGCCGGCGAAGGTGCCGAAGCCAAGACCCTCATTCGTCTCGGCCTGCGCGAGCTCGCGCGCTGAACCCCCTCTGATCGGAACATCCCGTGGCCAATCCCACCCGCCTGATCTCCCCCGAAAAGCGCGAGGACGATGTCGAGACCTCGTTGCGTCCGCTCGCCCTGTCGGATTTCACCGGCCAGCGCGCGGCGCGCGCCAATCTTCAGGTGTTCATCGATGCCGCGAAGACGCGGGGCGATGCCCTCGATCACGTGCTCTTCGTCGGACCGCCCGGCCTCGGCAAGACCACGCTCGCCCAGATCGTGGCTCGCGAGCTCGGCGTGAACTTCCGCTCCACCTCCGGCCCTGTGATTGCCAAGGCCGGCGATCTCGCGGCCCAGCTCACGAACCTGGAAGAGCGGGACGTCCTCTTCATCGACGAAATCCACCGCCTCAACCCGGCCGTGGAAGAGATCCTCTATCCCGCCATGGAGGATTACCAGCTCGACCTCATCATCGGCGAGGGCCCCGCCGCCCGTTCGGTGAAGATCGAACTGCCGAAATTCACGCTCGTGGGCGCCACCACCCGCGCGGGTCTTCTCACCACGCCCTTGCGCGACCGCTTCGGCATCCCGATCCGCCTCGAATTCTACGAGGTCGACGAACTGGAGCTCATCGTGAAGCGGGGCGCCCGCGTGCTCGGCGTCGGGATGAGCGACGAGGGCGCGAACGAGATCGCCCGCCGCTCCCGCGGGACGCCGCGCATCGCGGGCCGCCTGCTGCGGCGCGTGCGGGATTTCGCCATCGTGGAAGGCTCGTCGGTCATCAGCCGCGAACTCGCCGACCGGGCGCTGCGCCTCCTCGACGTCGATGCCATGGGGCTCGACGTGATGGATCGCAAATACCTCACCCTCGTGGCGAATTCCTTCGGGGGCGGGCCCGTGGGGATCGAGACCATCTCGGCGGCCCTCTCCGAGCCGCGGGATGCCATCGAGGACATCATCGAGCCCTACCTGATCATCAAGGGCCTCGTGCAGCGTACGCCGCGCGGGCGGGTGCTCACGGGCCATGCCTTCCGACACTTGGGTCTGCCGGAGCCCAAGCGCGACCCGAGCGTGCAGTTCGGCCTCTTCGGCGGCGACCCGGACACCGCCTGAGGTTCGCGGGTAGAGGCCCCTTCGCAAGGAGCGCCGAGAACGCGCGAGGCTTCCCGCGAGGCAGCCCAGCCTGAGGCGGACGGCTCCGGCTTTCTGCGGACCGGCCCCCGTTTCAAGCTTTTCGCGAGGTCCACAACTATCGGGTGCGAGTCCGCACGGCGATGCTCGCGTGACTGCGCCACTCTGCACTCCTCTCTCGAGAGGAATGCGATGCACTGGTGCGATAGAATTCTGGGGATCGACTCAACAACACCCAACACGGGCGAGATGGCGGAAGTCCTCGCGACCCGTGTGGCCGAGCTGCCGCTTGCGGACCTCGTTCGCGGCTGGCGCGAGGTGGCGACGACGCGATACCGGGATTTCACCTTGGGGACCGGCCAGTTCAGGCAGTTCTTCAACGGCCTGTCGCGCCATCATCCCGAGCGGGGGCTCGCACTTATCGACGCCATCGTGTCCGAGGAACCCGACGATGAGATCGTCGCTCTCGTGACCCATGAATTCCTTCTGCCCCAGCTGGTGCTGTTCCATGCCTGCCAGCGCTTCGGGGTCGTGGCCCGGCTGGAGGCCCTGTCCATCAAGCACGAGCGGGTCCGCTGGCTCATGGGCGGGCTCTGGCACACGATCCAGGCCTCGACGCACGGCTCCGTCCAGCGTCGCCTGTTCGCCATCGCGGACAAGCCGGCCTGGGATGCCTGGCTCGCGAAGGACAAGGGCGGGCAGCCGCCGACCGCCTTCCAGAAGCTCTCGGTCCCCGACCTCGCCCGGACCTGGATCGACCTGATGGACCGTTCCGCGGTGGAGCGGGAGCGGGATCAGAATTTCACCCTCTGGGGCCAGTTCGAGTACGCCCTCGTCCGGGAGAACCCCGAGCGCGCTCTCGCGATGTGCGACGAGATCGTCCAGACCGAGAGCAGTCCCCAAATGATCGCTCTCCTGGCAGCGGGCCTCTTCGAGAACCTGCTCCCGCGCCACCCCTGCCCCATGCTCGACCGCATCGAGGCCCGGGCCCGGGCCAATCCGCGCTTCCGCGAGCTCCTCTGGGGAGCCTGGTTCTCGGGCCTCGCCCCCGAGGTCGTCGCCCGGCTCAAAGGAGTGCGCCAGGATGTGGCTTGAGCCGGACCGCCCCCGACCCGAAACCGCCCCTGCGCCGCTCTTGGTGGAACCGCGGAGATCCGAGCCTGGCTGCGCCGACAAGCCCACGGCAAAGGCTCCTGGGAATTGCCCATCCGTAACCTCTGGTAGAGCGCCAGGAGCCCGTCCAGCCTCGCACGGACCCCCGGGACCCGAGAGCCTGTCCTGTGAGCACAACAACCTTCAGGTGTGTTGCCGCACGGCGGGACCAACGGGATGCCGTCATTCTGATCCCGTCACAGGGGGGATCACAATGAACTGGTGCGACAACATCCTGGGGGGTCAGCCAGCAACGCACATCACGCCGGATCACGGCCACATGGTCATGGCCCGATTGGCGGGCCTGCCCCTGCCCGACCTGGTGCGCGGCTGGCGCGAGGTGGCGACCACCCGCTACCGCGACGCCACCTATGGGACGGAGCGGTTCTCCGAGTTCTTCGGCAGCCTGTCCCTGCGCCACCCGGAACGGGGCATCGCCCTGATCGAAGCCATCGCGGCGGACGAGCCGGACGACGAGGTCGTGGCCCTCCTCGGGCACCACACCCTGCTCGGCCAGTTGATCGTCTTCCACGCCATGAACCGCCCCGACATCGTGGCCGGACTCGAGGCCGCCGCCCTCCGGTCCGCGCGCATCCGCTGGATTCTGGGCGGGATGTACTATGCGATCCGGGGTGCCGTGGAAGGGTGTGTTCGGGCACGGCTCCTCGCGCTCGCCGATCTGCATGCGTGGGAGGCCTGGAAGGCACGGAATCGGGGCGAGGCCCCGGTGGTTTTCGCCGCTCTTCCCGTTCGGGACCTCGCCCGGGCCTGGGTCGAACTGAAGGACCGTTCGGCGGTGGAGCAGGAGCGGGATCAGAACTATGCCCTTCTGTGCGAGCACGAGGATGATCTGATCTGCCACGCTCCCGAGCGCGCGCTCGGGCTCTGCGAGGAGGTGGTCGCGATCGAAAACCACCCCCGGCTCACGAACCTCCTGTCCGGCAGCATCCTCCGCAACCTCCTGCCGCGTCAGCCGAGCCCGATGCTCGACCGCATCGAGGCGCGGGCGCGCGGCAATCCCGGTTTCTGTCGGCTCCTATGGGGCGCCTGGTTCCCCGGTCTGGCGCCCGACGTAGTGGATCGGCTAGAGGAGGTCTGCCGCCAGGCCGCATGACGGCCGCGGAACCGCGCCTGTGAGGCTGCAGCGGACTCGGGCGGGGGCGACCCTCCTGCACCAGGCCCATGGGACCGCAGCCGGATGGGCGGACTGGGCCGGCGCTCGCACGCCGTGTCGGGAGGCCAAATGCAGGACGACAGACCGATCGCCGGCGGGGCGGACGAACGGCCTTCGGCCGGAACCCTCGCAGGAGGCCTCCACCGCTTGCCCGTTCGGGTCTATTACGAGGACACGGATTTCAGCGGCGTGGTCTACCACGCCAGTTATCTGCGTTTCATGGAGCGTGGTCGCACGGACCTCCTCCGGGTCGCCGGTGTCGACCAATCCGTCCTTCACGCCGAGGGGACGGGTCTCATCTTCGCGGTCCGGCGCATGACGATCGACTACCTCAAGCCCGCCCGCATGGACGATGTGCTCGTCGTCGAGACCCAGACCCGGGAGGTCAGGGGCGCCTCGCTGGTGATCGGGCAGCGCATCCTGCGGGGCCAGGAGGTCCTCGTCACGGCCGATGTGCGCGTCGCGGCCTTGAGCGCGGGGCGCCCGGCCCGCATTCCGGATCCGCTCCGGGCGATCCTCGCGCCCGGCGAGCCCTGAGCTCGGCCCCAGCCCGGGCCCGCCTTTAAGCCCCCCTTAACCCTACTCGGGCATTGAGAAACCTCGGACGGAGGCCTTGGACCGGCCGCTGGGTCCGACCCTCAATTTTGACAGATTCAGGGACGAACCAGCAGCCGACAAGCACTAGCCTCCGGTCGAGGGACGGGAGAGCCGGTCCGCGAAACGGATCCGCTTCCCGTCGAGACTGCGGGACCACAACACCGGAGCCGATCCTTCAATCGAGGGAAAAGGCCCCAAGGGGCCGGGAGCGGAACGCCTGAACGAGGCGGCAGCCCTCGGATGCTCAAGAGGACCAGACCATGAATCCAGCCGACGCCGCCCAGGCCGCCGGAGTTGCTCACGACATGTCGCTTTGGGCGCTGTTCTGGCAGGCCCATTTCGTCGTGAAGCTCGTGATGATGGGCCTTCTCGCAGCGTCGGTGTGGTGCTGGGCCATCATCGTGGACAAGACGCTACTCTTTACCCGCACCAAGGCCGCCATGGATCGCTTCGAGGAGGTGTTCTGGTCGGGCCAGTCCCTCGAGGAACTCTACCGCAACCTGGAAAGCCGCCCCTCGAGCGGGCTTGCCACCGTGTTCGTGGCCGCCATGCGGGAGTGGAAGCGCTCCTTCGAGGGCTCTGGCCGCTCGGTGGCGAGCCTCTCGCAGCGCATCGACAAGGTGCTCGACGTGACGATCCAGCGCGAGGTGGAACGCTTCGAGAGCCGGCTCCTCATCCTTGCCTCCATCGGCTCGGCGGGCCCCTATATCGGCCTCTTCGGCACCGTGTGGGGCATCATGAATTCCTTCACTTCGATCGCGGCTTCGAAGAACACGAGCCTCGCAGTGGTGGCGCCCGGCATCGCCGAGGCCTTGTTCGCCACCGCGATCGGCCTCTTCGCCGCCATTCCCGCGGTGCTCGCCTACAACAAGCTGCAGGCCGAGGTCGCCAAGCTCCAGTCGCGGCTCGAGGGCTTCGCGGATGAATTCTCCGCAATCCTCTCCCGTCAAATTGATGAGCGCATGGCGCGGGCTGCGTAAGAACAGGAACCGGCACGATGGCAGGGGCAGCAGGATTGGCTTCGGGCACCGGCGGACGGCGCCGGCGGCGTCCCCGGCGCGGGGGCGCCATCAACGAGATCAACATGACGCCGTTCATCGACGTCATGCTCGTCCTTCTCATCATCTTCATGGTAACAGCACCGCTGATGACGGTCGGCGTGCCCCTCGATCTTCCCCAGACCAAGGCCGCGCCCCTCAACACGGATGCCAAGCCCGTCACGCTCTCGATCAAGGCCACGGGCCAAGTCTTCCTCGCCGACGCGGAGTTGAAGGACGACGAAATCGTCGCGAGAATCACGACCACGGCGAAGCAGGGTCTGGACGAGCGCATCTTCGTGCGCGGCGACAAACGCGTGGATTACGGACGCGTCGCGCAGGTGATGTCGATCGTCACGGGGGCCGGTTACAAGCGCGTCGCGCTCGTGACCGAGCTCGATCAGCGTTGAACGCGGGGGCCGTAGGTCAAGTGACGCTGCAGCAGACCGCAAGGGGGCAAAGGTAAGGTGGCGCTGAAGCTCGCCTTCAACCGATCGGAGCCAGGCTTCTGGATCTCCGGCGTCGCGCATACCGCGATGCTGGGCGCGGCCCTGTTCGCCTTCTCGTCCCCTCACTTCCCGGAAGCCCAGGAGGGCATCCCGGTCGAGATCTTCACCGACGCCCAGTTTTCCCAGATGACCCGCGGCGAGAAAGAGGCCCGGGAGGTCCAGGCTGTCGCGAAGCCCCGGGTCGACCGGGTTGCCGAGGTACGTGAGCCCCGCGATCCCGGCGAGGCCCAGAAGGAGACGCCCGCGCCGCCGCGTCGTCCCGCCGAGGCGAAGGTCGACGAGAAGGAGGTCGAGGCAGCCCTCCCGCCGCCCCGGCCGGACCCGAAGATCGAGGCTGCCAAGCGCGAAGAGGCATCGAAGCGCGAAGAGGCTGAGCGGGCCGAGAAGGCCGAGGCGATGAAGCGCGAAGAGGCGGCGCGCGCCGAGAAGGCAGCGGTCCAGGAAGCCAAGGCGAAAGCCGAGGCCAAGGCTCAGGCCGAGCGCGAGGAGCGCGCCAAGGCCGAAGCGGAGGCCATCGAGCAGGCGAAGGCGGAAGCGGAAGCCAAGGCCCGCACCGAGGCCCGCCGCGTCGCCGAAGCCAAAGCCGCAGAGGCCAAGGCGAAGGCGGAAGCAGAGGCAAAATCTCTGGCTGAGGCAAAGGCCAAAGCCGAGGCCGACGCGAAGGCGAAAGCCGTTGCGGAAGCCAAGGCGAAAGCCGAAGCAGAGGCGAAGCGTCAGGCCGAGGCCAAGGCCGAAGCGGAGGCGAAGGCCAAGCGGCAGGCGGAACTGGCCGACAAGTTCAGTCCAGGAGATATCCGCCAGCTCCTGCAGTCCAAGGAGAAGGCGGCGTCCTCCGGGGCGACCGGCGCCGAGGTCAACAAGACCGCGTCGCTCGGCACGGCGACGGGTCTGTCCCAGAAGCTCAGCCCCAGCATGCAGGATGCGTTAGCCGGGCTCCTCAGGGAGCAGATGGAGCGATGCTACGCCAGTCCCGTGGGCGCGACCGCGGCGCGGGTTACGATTCCCATCCTCGAGGTCCGCTTCAACAATGATGGGACGCTTGCCCGCGAGCCCCGGATTGTGAAGGCCGGCCCGAGCGCGACCGACCAGGCCGTGGCGGAAGCGGCCTTGCGCGCCGTGCGGCGCTGTGCCCCCTACCGCATCCCCGCCCAATTTGCGCCCTACTACGAGGCTTGGAAGTACTGGAACGTCGAGTTCGAGGTCGGTCAGACCTGACGCCTCGCCGAATGCCTGCCTCCCCAACCTGCCGTCAACATATGAGTATGGATCCGACCATGCCTGTCCGCCTTGCTGCACGCGCCTTTCTCGCGGTCTGCTGCCTGTTCCTTGTCCAGGCGGCCTTCGCGCCCAGCGCCCAGGCGCAGCTCACCCTCCGTGTCGGCCCGGGCAGCCAGTTTCAGCCCATGCCCATCGCGATCGCGGATTTCGCGGGCGAGGGTGATCTCGGTCAGCGGGTCTCCGGTATCATCGCGAACAATCTTGGTCGCTCGGGCTATTTCGCGCCCCTCGAAAAGGCCCGTTTCCCGGAGCGCCCCTCCTTCGATGCCGCTCCGCGTTTCGAGGCGTGGCGCGATGCCGGCGCGCAGGCCCTCGTGACGGGCCGGGTCACCCGCGACCCGTCGGGGCGCCTCAAGGCGGAGTTCAGGCTGTGGGACATCTATGCGGGCCAGCAGATCACCGGCCAGCAGTACTTTACGGATCCGAATTTCTGGCGCCGCATCGGTCATATCATCTCGGATGCGGTCTACACCAAGATCACCGGCGTCGGCGGCTTCTTCGACAGCCGCGTGGTGTTCGTGGACGAATCCGGCCCGAAGGAGAACCGCCGCAAGCGGCTCGCCATCATGGATCAGGACGGCGCCAATGTCCGCTTCCTCACGGGAGGCGACACCCTCGTGGTCGCGCCGCGCTACTCGCCCGTCGGCCAGGACATCACCTATATGTCCCAGACATCGGGCCAGCAGCCGCGGGTGCATGTCATCAATCTCGAATCCGGCACGCGTCAGATCGTGGGCAACTTCCCCGATATGAGCTCCTCGCCGCGCTTCTCGCCGGACGGGCAACGCATCGTGATGAGCCTGCAGCAGGGCGGCAACTCCAACATCTTCACTATGGATCTCGGCTCCCGCACGACCACGCGAGTCACGTCCACGGGGGCGATCGACACCTCGCCGTCCTATTCGCCGGACGGGCGCGAGATCGTGTTCGAGAGCGACCGCGGCGGCCAGCAGCAGGTCTACGTCATGAACGCCGACGGCTCGAATGCGCGGCGCATCTCGTTCGGCGACGGCTCCTATTCGCAGCCTGCCTGGTCGCCGCGGGGCGATCTCATCGCCTTCACGAAGCGCACCCGGACCGGATTCGCGATCGGCGTCATGAAGCCCGACGGCTCCGGCGAGCGGCTCCTCACGGAAGGCTTCCACAACGAGAGCCCCACCTGGGCCCCGAACGGCCAATACGTGATCTTCTTCCGCGATCCCGGTGGGCAGGCTGGCGGCAAGCTCTTCATGGTCGACATCACGGGCCGCGTGGAGCAACTGGTCCCGACGCCGTCCTTCGCATCGGACCCGACCTGGTCGCCTCTCCTGAGCGAGGCGCGCTGACGGTAGCCTCCTGCCGGCGTCGATGACGGGCCGGGATGGAGGCACCCGCCGCCCGCCATCGAGCGTTCATGTCATGCGCCTCGCCTCCGAGGCCGGCACAGAAGTCCAGATCAGCGCGCGAGCGCGGCGCCTTCCGGGCTCCCGGGACGGCGGCTTTTGAGCCTGAAGCCGAGCACCAGGAGCGCGATCCCGAAGGCCAACGCGTAGGCGCCGAGCCACCAGGTCAGCACCACGGCGCCAGCGAGCGGCGCGATAATGAGCGCGATCCCGAACAGCACGGAGATCACGCCGCCCGCCACCATCCAGCCGCGGCCATGAACCTTCGTGAGCCGGAAGGCCGCCACGGCCATGATGATTCCGGTCGCGATCGACCAGAAGGCCAGCATCGTGACGAACAGGAGCGCGGTGAGCCCCGGCAGCAGGAAGGCCAGGACGCCGACCAGGATGTTGAGAACTCCCTCCAGCACGAGGAACAGCCATCGCTCGTGCCGCTGCGCCGCGCGCACGCCGGAGACGATGCCGAAGACGCCATCCGCCAACATGTAGGCCGCGAAGAACAGGACGAGGGAGAGGATCGTCGCGCCGGGGCTCACGAAGGCGATGAGGCCGAAGAGGATCGCGAAAACGCCTCTCAACGCCACGGCCCACCAGTTCTGCGCGAGGAGCGTGCTCATGGCCTCGGCCTTGGCCTCGCTGTCCCTCGGGATCGTCCCGCCGGGGGCTGCCGAAGATGGGCTTCCGAGTCCCGGGCCGGCCGAGCCAGCGGGGCTGGGCGGCGCGACAGACGGGCTCCCGCTGCCCGGCGCCGTGGAAACCGTGGCGCCCCGGGGCGGGGTCGAGGAACCAGTGGGTCCGGGAGAGGGGGTGTCGGTCATGGGGGCGCCTCGCTTGGGTCGAAAGCGCTGCAATAACCCTTACACCCGCCGAAGGTTCACCTCGGCTACTCGGCGGGGGCCGGATGCCTCTCGGGTTCGCCCTGCGGGTCCGCCTTCTCGAAGCGCGCCCGGCGGCTCCGCTTCAGCACGCGGTGCTGGCGCATCGCGCGGGCGAGAAGAGCAAAGCCGAACCACACGAGGGTGATCACGAGGGGGGAGACCACGACGACGGGAAAGAGGCTCACCAGCACGGCGATCGCAAGCAGCAGCGCTCCGATCACGGCAAGGCTGCGCGACTCGGTGCCGGTGAGCGAACGCGACCCAGCGACCGCGGTCCCGACCGTATTGCCGAGCGCGATGGCACCGCCGGCGAGCCGCCCCATGGCCCGGGAGCGCACCCCCGGATGGTGCCCGGGCAACCGGCGGGCCTTGGCCGGCCGCTTGCGCCAGCCGGGGACGATCTCGGTCGCGTTGGCGAGGTCCGCGAGGTACATGGCCTCCATTTCGCGGCCGAAGCCCTCGTCTTCCACGACCACGTCGAGCTCCCAGTTGGTGGCCCAGCTCGTGAGGTTGAGATTCGTGGAGCCGATGCGGGCCCAGCGCCCGTCCGCCACTGCCGTCTTGGCGTGGAGCATGGTGCCGTTCCACTCGAACACCCGGATGCCGGCTTCGATCAGCGGCCGATAGCCCGCGCGGACCACGGGCTGCAGCATCGGGACATCGCTCGTGCCCGGCACCAGAAGCCGCACATCGACCCCGTCCCGGGCCGCCTCCGTGAGGGCCTGCACATAGGAGGTGTTGGCCACGAAATAGGCATCCGTGAGCCAGAGCGTCTGCTCGGCGGTGGCCGCCACGAACTGGTCGAGGCGATAGGTGCGGTAGACGCCGGGCCGGCCCTGGACGACCCGGGCCGCCACGGAACCTGCCGGAGCGATCGTCCCGGAATCGACGATCTCGTCCGCGGGCAGGGGATCGCCCGTCTGCGCCCAGACATCCGCGAAGGACGCGTCGAGGTCGGCCACGATCGGACCCTCCAGCGCGATGCCGGTGTCACGCCAGGGCTCGGCGCCGTGGCCCTCCTGCCAGTGGTCGGCGATGCACAACCCCGACACGAAGCCGACCCGCCCATCCACGGTGATGAGCTTGCGGTGGTCGCGCCGGACCCAGAACGGCGCCGTGAGGCGGGGTGGGTTGAACACCCGAACATCGACGCCCGCCCGGGCAAGCTTCGACCAGAACGGCGGGAAGGCCCGTCCCGTGGAGCCGAGCCAGTCGTAGAGCACCCGCACCCGCACGCCCGCCTGCGCCCGCTCGGCCAGCGCGCTTGCAAACTCGCGGCCCGTGTCGTCGTCGGCGACGATGAAGTTCTCGAAGTGGATCACGCGCTCGGCCGAGCGGATCGCGTCGAGCCAGGCGGGATAGTTCTCGGCCCCGTTCCGCAGGAGGCGGATGCCGTTCCCCTCGCGAAGCTCGCTCGCCGAGATGCGATCGAAGGCCTGCGCGAGGCGGGCCTCGGCCCGGGCCGCCCGGAGGGCAAGCGTCGGGTCAGCGCCACCACGCGGGATGCGCGGCAGAGCCGTCGACGATTGAAGGAGGGGCAGGCGTGGATCGTTCATGCACCGACAACGCGCGAAATCCGGATTCGAGCCTGACAAACCGCTGCGGCGCGTCGGAGCAGGGTTCAAAAACCCGCGAAGGCGCCGAGAAAGGCCGTGGCTTGGCGCTCCGGCGCCACCGCTTTGCCTCAATCGGCTCTGAAGAGGATTGCCGCCAAGGTTCGCCGGGCTCTAACGCTCTGTTAACCTTAAGCACGGTTTTCCGGCTCCCGTGGCTTTTCATTCCCACCGGCGGGCCGTTCGTCACGATTGACGGAACCTCCGCTTAACCATCCACCCGGTAACCAAACGGCTCACCCGAGAAGGCCTTCCGCTAGTGGAGAGAGGGATTCCCATGATCACGTTCCGTGCGGCGAAGTTCGCGGCCGCCGTTGCCCTGGCCCTCGTGGCCGCGGCCTGTTCGAACCAGGATTCCATCACCGGCGGCACGCTCGCGGGAGGGCCCGGAGGCTTCGGGGCCGGGGGGGGCGGCGGCGCGGCCTCGCCGGGCTCGACCCAGGATTTCGCCGTGAATGTCGGCGACCGGGTGTTCTTCGAGAGCGATTCCACGGATCTCACTCCGCAGGCCGTCGCGACCCTCGATCGTCAGGCCCAGTGGCTCTCGCGCTATCCGCGCTATGCCATCCTGCTCGAGGGCCATGCGGACGAGCGCGGCACCCGCGAATACAATTTCTCGCTCGGCGCCCGCCGCGCCCAGACCGTGCGCGAGTACCTCGCCTCCCGGGGCGTCGACGCGTCGCGCGTGCGCACTGTGTCCTATGGCAAGGAGCGCCCGGTGGCGGTGTGCAACGACATCTCCTGCTGGTCCCAGAACCGTCGCGCCGTCACGGTGCTCGACAACGGGGCGGGGGCGTAGGGCTTTCCCCAGACCCCCGGATCTTCCCCTCACCCCGCTAGCGGGGTGAGGGCTTCCGCAGGAAGGGAGCCTGTCGAAGACAGGCGGGGGTGAGGGGGAGTCTCAGGATCAGGCTCTGTTCTGGGCGTGCCCTCACGGCCTCCGAGCTCCCCCGACCGGCCCCTCACCCTAACCCTCTCCCCGCCTGCGGGGAGAGGGGATATGCGCCCCACTTTCGCCGCTCCGAGATCCTTTCCTGAACCCGCCATGCTCCGCCCCCTCGCCGCCGCTTTGATCCTTCTCGCCGCCACGGGCCTTCCGGCGCTTGCGCAGGATGCTGCCGAACTCGTGGTGCGGCTGACTCGCCTCGAAAACCAGATGCGGCAGATGTCCGGCCAGATCGAACAGCTCCAGTTCGAGAACCGGCAGCTCAAGGAGCAGGTCCGCCGCTTCCAGGAGGATGTCGAGTTCCGTTTCCAGGAGAACCGCGCTGGGGCCGCCCGCGCGACGCCGCCCGCGGGTCCCGGGCCCTCCGGCCAGAACCCCGCCGCCTCGCCGCCGGCCCGGCCGAACACCACTCCCGGAGCCAACCCGGCCCAGCGCCGCAGCGAGGGCTTCGATCCGCTTCCTCTCCCGGGCGCCTCGCCGCCGCAGCGCCGCAGCGATGCCTTCGACCCGTCGCTTGCCCCCGATGCTCCGGGCGCGCCGAGGCCACTTGGAACGACGCCGCCCTCCGCGCCCCTTCAGCCGTCCGTGCAGCCACCCTCGGAGGCGGTGGCGGGGGCGGAGCCGGACGACGAACTCCCGCCCGGCGTCGCCCCGCCCCTGGACCTTGCCCAAGCCGGCCGCGTGCCGGTCACGCCGCCCGCAGCACCGGGCGGCGGTTCCCGTTCCGGCCCGAGCGTCGCCGCGACCGGTAGCGGCGACCCCCGCGCCGATTACGACGGCGCCTATGCCTTTCTGCTCCAGAAGCAATACGAGGAGGCCGAGATGGGCTTCCGGCGCTTCCTGCAATCCCATCCCAGGGACCGGCTCGTGCCCGATGCCACCTACTGGCTCGGCGAAACCTATATCCAGCGCAACCGCCACCGGGAGGCGGCGGAGCAGTTCCTCAACGTCTCCACCGACCACCCGAACGCGCAGAAAGCCCCGGACGCGCTCCTGAAGCTCGGCGTCTCGCTGAACGCGCTGGGAGCCCGCGACCGGGCTTGCGCGGTGTTCGCCGAGCTCGACCGCAAGTACCCGCAGGCCGCCCCCAATGTCCGCCAGGCCTCAGACCGGGAGCAGAAGCGCGCCCGCTGCGCGTGAGTTCAGGCCAACACGGCGTCGCTCCGGTCGCCTCCCGGGAGGGCCGGAGCCGAGATGACGGGCTTTTTCCGGAGAGCGCCGCCAGATTCAGGGCGCCGCCCGGCGGCCCCGGAATGAGGGTGCGGCGGCCGCGTCAGCCTGCGAGGATCGCGTGAACGCCCCTGCCGAACCGGATCCCGACCGCCTCTTCGCACCCCTGACCAGCGCCTCCGGCATCGTGGCGGCCGTGTCGGGCGGGCCGGATTCGATGGCGCTCATGGGCCTCTTGGCCCGCTGGCGTCAACCGGGTCGACCGACCGTTTTCGTCGCCACCGTCGACCATGGCCTGCGGCCCGGATCTGCCGGGGAGGCCGCTCTGGTGGCCCGGGAGGCGGAGCGCATCGGGCTACCCCACCGTCTGTTGCGCTGGGAGGGCCCGAAGCCCGTTCGCGGATTGCCGGAGGCCGCCCGTGAGGCTCGCTACGGCCTGCTCGTGGCGCTGTCACGGGAGACCGGAGCCTCGCACCTCGTTACGGCCCATACCCGGGACGATCAGGCCGAAACCGTGCTGATGCGCCTCGCCCGGGGCTCGGGCCCGGCGGGGCTCGCGGGGATGCGCCCGGAAGTCGAGCGGGACGGCATCCGGCACCTGCGGCCCTTGCTCGGGATCGCGAAGGCCGATCTCGTGGCGCTCTGCCGCCGCAACGGCTGGCCCTTCGTGGAGGATCCCACGAACCGGGACGAGGCTTTTGCCCGCCCGCGCTGGCGCCGCCTCGCGCCCGTCCTCGCCGCCGAAGGCCTGACCCCCGACCGCCTTGCCCAGCTCGCCGAGCGAATGCTTCGCGCTGATCAGGCCCTCGACGACAAATCCAGGGCAGCTCTCGCGGCGGCGCGGCGCCCGGACCGCGGCCTCGAGGCTGGAGCACTTCTCGCGGAGCCTCTGGAGATCGCGGTCCGTGCCCTCGCCCTGGCGGTGGCCGAGGTGCGTTCGGTCGGCGAGCCCCTGCGCCTGGAGCGGGTCGAGGGCTGCACCGAAGCCGTCCTCGCCGCCGCCCGGGAAGGCCGGGCACTTCGCCGGACGCTCGGCGGCGTTCTCCTCACCCTTGACCCGAGAGGCCGCCTCACTCTCACGCCGGAGCCGGTCCGGCGCAGGGGTCGTCTCGCTCTCGCGCCAGATCCGGTCCCGCATCCGGGCTCCGCCGAACACATCCCGGTGAAGGACACGAACGAAATGTGCTCTGGCGACGAACCCGGCCCCTCTCGCCGCCGTTGATGGGTTAGGGCAATCGGCGATGTCTCGAACGCGGATCATGGGGTCGTGGCGGGCGATATCGGTCGATATGGTGCCTCAAGCTTTCGTGCCGATGACGCAGCCCTGCCGCATTCTCTTGGCAATGGGGGGCACCATGCCTAGATTGAAGAGACCCGCAGAGGCGGCATGGAACCGTCCTGCAATCCTCCCTCAGGGACAGCCTGATCGATGAACCCGAATTTCCGCAACTTCGCCCTGTGGGTTGTCATCTTCCTTCTGGTACTGGCGCTTGTCACGCTGTTCCAGAACCCCGGCCATCGCACCGGCGGCAGCGACATCGCCTACAGCCAGCTCCTCAACGAAGCGGAGGCGGGCCGCATCTCCAACGTGATCATCTCAGGCCCTGAGATCTCCGGCACCTTCACGGATGGCCGCACCTTCACGTCCTATGCCCCGAACGATCCCTCGCTCGTGCAGAAGCTGCAGCAGAAGGGCGTCCAGATCACTGCCCGGCCGCAATCCGACAACACCCCCTGGTTCATCGCTCTGCTCGTCAACATCCTGCCCTTCGCGCTCTTCATCGGCGCCTGGATCTTCCTGTCGCGGCAGATGCAGTCGGGCGCAGGGCGCGCCATGGGCTTCGGCAAGTCGAAGGCGAAGCTTCTCACGGAAGCTCATGGCCGCGTGACCTTCGAGGACGTGGCGGGCATCGACGAGGCCAAGGAAGACCTGCAGGAGATCGTCGAATTCCTGCGCGATCCGCAGAAGTTCCAGCGTCTCGGCGGGCGCATCCCCCGCGGCGTGCTCCTCGTCGGTCCCCCCGGCACGGGTAAGACCCTGACGGCCCGGGCAGTGGCGGGCGAGGCCAACGTGCCCTTCTTCACGATCTCGGGCTCGGACTTCGTCGAGATGTTCGTGGGCGTCGGCGCCTCCCGCGTCCGCGACATGTTCGACCAAGCGAAGAAGAACGCCCCCTGCATCATCTTCATCGACGAGATCGATGCGGTGGGTCGCCACCGCGGCGCCGGGCTCGGCGGCGGCAACGACGAGCGCGAGCAGACCCTCAACCAGCTCCTCGTCGAGATGGACGGCTTCGAGGCCAACGAGGGCATCATCATCATCGCGGCGACGAACCGCCCCGACGTGCTCGACCCGGCACTGCTCCGCCCCGGCCGCTTCGACCGCCAGATCGTCGTCCCGAACCCGGACGTGGTCGGCCGCGAGAAGATCCTGAAGGTGCACGTCCGCAAGGTGCCGCTGGCGCCGGACGTGGACCTCAAGGTGCTGGCCCGCGGCACCCCAGGCTTCTCGGGCGCGGATCTCATGAACCTCGTCAACGAGGCGGCCCTGCTTGCGGCCCGGCGCGGCAAGCGCATCGTGACCATGAACGAGTTCGAGGACGCTAAGGACAAGGTCATGATGGGCGCGGAGCGCCGCACCCTCGTGATGACGGACGACGAGAAGCGCCTCACGGCCTATCACGAGGCGGGCCACGCGGTGGTGGCCCTCAACGTTCCCGCGACCGACCCGGTCCACAAGGCCACCATCATTCCCCGCGGCCGAGCTCTCGGCATGGTCATGCAGCTGCCCGAGCGCGACAAGCTCTCCATGAGCTTCGAGCAGATGACCTCGCGGCTCGCGATCATGATGGGCGGCCGCATCGCCGAGGAGATGATCTTCGGCCATGAGAAGGTGACCTCCGGAGCGCAATCCGACATCGAGCAGGCGACCCGCCTTGCCCGCATGATGGTGACCCGCTGGGGCTTCTCGCCGGAACTCGGCACGGTCGCCTACGGCGAGAACCAGGAGGAGGTGTTCCTCGGCATGTCCATGGGACGCCAGCAGAACATTTCCGAGGCTACCGCCCAGACGATCGACAAGGAGGTCCGTCGCCTCGTCGAAGCCGGCCTCAACGACGCGCGCCGTATCCTGACCGAAAAGCAGGATCAGCTCGAGGCGCTCGCTCGCGGCCTCCTCGAATACGAGACGCTCTCGGGCGACGAGATCCGCGACCTTCTCAACGGCAAGCCCCCGGTCCGCGACACCTCGGACCCGGTGACCCCGTCCCGCGGCTCCCCGGTCCCCTCCGCGGGCCGCGGCCGGCCCCGCGAGACGGATGGCGGGCTGGAACCGCAGCCGCAGGCTTAAAAAAGCCCTGAGCCTTTGCAGAACGCCCGCCCTCACCGGCGGGCGTTTTCTTTTTGCCGTCGGGCTTGCAGAACGGCGCGCAGCGGTCGAGCTTAATGGCAATCCGCAGGAGCAGCCCATGTCCTTTCGTCCGATCCTCGCGCTTGCATCCGCCGTCCTGATCGCCGGCCCAGCCTCGGCCGACACCGTCCAGGGTCACGGACCCTATGCGGGTCTCGAGCAACGGGCTGTGAAAGCCCTCTCCGAGAATGAGATCGACGATCTCCGCAACGGCCGCGGCATGGGTCTCGCCCTGGCCGCCGAGCTGAACGGATATCCGGGGCCTCTCCACGTCATCGAACACGCCGACGCGCTCGCTCTGACCCCCGCTCAGCGGGATCGCACGCAGACGCTCTTCTCGGCCATGAAGACCGAGGTGGTGCCCCTCGGCGAACGCCTGATCGCGCAGGAGACCGAACTCGACCGCCTGTTCGCGACGAAAGCCGTTCAGCCCTCCAGCCTGGAGACCGCGACGAGCGCCATCGGGGCGACCCAGGCCACGCTCAGGGCCGCCCATCTGCGCTACCACCTCGCCATGATGGAGGTCCTCACGCCCGATCAGGTTCGCCGTTACAGGGAGTTGCGGGGCTACGCCGCCGGCCACGGACGGGGGCACGGTGCCACCCACTCCCGCTGAGGCGACGCCAGAAGGCAGCCTGTCATAACCCTTCATGCTTTGTGATAGCCTGCCGGTAGGCCGTGGGATTGACCCTGCGGGACGGTTGGCTTTCAAAACCGGGAAACGGGAAAAGGCGCCGCCAAGCGGCAGGATCCGGGGACCATGGCAGCACGCAAGTATTTCGGGACGGACGGCATCCGCGGCCGCGCCAATGGCGTCATCACGCCGGAACTGGCGCTGAAGGTGGGGCAGGCCGCCGGGCTCTCCTTCCATCGCGGCGATCACCGCCACCGGGTGGTGATCGGCAAGGACACGCGCCTCTCGGGCTACATGATCGAAACCGCGATGGTCGCGGGCTTCACCTCGGTCGGCATGGACGTGCTGCTCTTAGGGCCCATCCCGACGCCCGCGGTCGCGATGCTGACCCGCTCCATGCGGGCGGATCTCGGCGTCATGATCTCGGCCTCCCATAACGCCTACGAGGACAACGGCATCAAGCTCTTCGGGCCGGATGGCTTCAAGCTCAACGACGGGGTCGAGCGGCAGATCGAGGCGCTCCTCGACTCCGACCTTGCGACGCGCCTCGCCGGTTCGGCGGATCTCGGCCGGGCCAAGCGCATCGAGAGCGTGGACGCCCGCTACATCGAATTCGCCAAGCGCACCCTGCCCAGGCAGGTGAGCCTCGAGGGCATGCGCATCGTGGTCGATTGCGCCAACGGGGCCGCCTACAAGGTGGCGCCGGAAACCCTGTGGGAACTCGGGGCCGAGGTCATTCCGTTGGGCGTCGAGCCGAACGGCTTCAACATCAACCGGGAGGTGGGCTCCACCGCGCCGGAGGCCCTGATCCGGCGCGTGCGCGAGTTAAGAGCGGATGTAGGCATCGCGCTCGATGGGGATGCCGACCGCGTCCTCATCGTCGACGAGAAGGGTCATGCGGTCGACGGCGACCAACTCATGGCGGTCGTGGCCCGCTCCTGGCTCGATGACGGGCGCCTCTCTCAGCCCGGGATCGTCGCGACCGTGATGTCCAATCTCGGGCTTGAGCGCTATCTCGGCGGCCTTGGCCTCAATCTCGTGCGCACCGCAGTCGGCGACCGCTACGTGCTGGAGCATATGCGCGAGCACGGCTACAATCTCGGCGGCGAGCAGTCCGGCCACATCATTATGTCGGACTACACCACGACGGGCGATGGCCTCATCGCGGCGTTGCAGCTTCTCTCCGTGGTCGTGCGCCGGGGGCGTCCCGTCTCGGAGGTCTGTCACTCCTTCGACCCGCTGCCGCAGATCCTCAAGAACGTTCGCTACAAGAGCGGCCAGCCGCTCCAGAACGCGGGCGTCGTGACGGCGATCGAGTCCGCCCGCCAGCGGCTTGGCAATAGCGGCCGCCTCGTGATCCGGCCGTCCGGAACCGAGCCCGTGATCCGCGTCATGGCCGAGGGCGACGACCGCGACCTCGTCATGCAGGTCGTGGACGACGTCGTGGACGCCGTGACGAGCGCCGCGGCCTGAACGGGCCCCGTCTCCAGGGCGACCGGCCTGACCGAAGTCCTCGGGCGACCATCATGCTGCCGCTCTCCCAGGATCCCTTCGTGTTCCACGGAGGCTCGAACCGGTTGAACCTCGCCAACATCTTCCTGCAGCCCTCCCGGGATTTCGCGATGATGGTCCTCACGAACGTGGCCGGCGCCAAGGCCACGGATGACCTGCGCGATCTCTCGACGGAGCTCTACAGCCAGTATGGCCCGGCTCCGGCGCGGTAGGCCGGGAAGCTGTCTCTGCGCCAGCGTCCAGCCCCATTCTGCAGCCCGTTCCATAAAGGGTAACCAACCGCCCTTGGCGGCCGGCCGCCTGCAAACGAAGTGGGCGCCCGCAGGCGCCCTCGCGTCCGGGGATGACAGGGGCGGTTCTTACTCTGCAGGCTCCACCCGCGTCTCGCGTTCGCCATGCGGCCGGATGCCGGTTTGCGCACGCATCTTGTCGAGCATGTCGCTCACATAGGTCGAGGGCTTGGTGAGGCCGCCGATCAGGAGATAGATCGAGGGCACCACGAGCACCGTGAGGATCGTGGACAGGGCGACGCCGCCCACGATCACGGTGCCGATGGCGTTGCGGGCCTCGGCGCCCGCGCCCGTGGACCAGGCGAGCGGGACGGCGCCGCCGATCATGGCGATCGAGGTCATCAGGATCGGCCGCAGGCGCAGCACGGACGACTCGATCACGGCTTCCCGCACCCCCATGCCGCGCTCCCGCAGCTGGTTTGCGAATTCCACGATCAGGATGCCGTTCTTCGTCATCAGGCCGATCAACAGGATCATGCCGATCTGGCTGTAGATGTTGAGCGACTGCCCCGTGATTGCCAGCGCCGCAAGGCCACCCGTGACTGCGAGCGGCACCGTCAGCATGATGATGAAGGGGTTGATCCAGCTCTCGAACTGCGCCGCCAGCACGAGGAATACCACAAGGAGCGCCATCGCGAAGGTCACGTAGATCGCGCCCGTGGAGTCCCGGAAATCCTTCGAGGGGCCGGTATAGCCGATGCGAGCTTCCGGGGGCAGGTTCTCGCGCACGATCCGCTCGAGGGTCTCAAGGCCCTGGCCAATGGAGACGCCGGCCGCGAGCGACGACTGGATCGTGATCGAGCGCAGGCGGTCGAAGCGGTTCAGCGTCTGCGGGGCCGCCGATTCCGTCAGCGTCACGAAGGAGGAGAGGGGCACCAGTTCTCCGTTCGCGGCGCGCACGAAGGTGTTGGCAAGGTCGGTGGGCGTGGCGCGGTCCTGGGCGCGAGCCCGCATGATCACGGGATATTCGTCGCCCCGGTTCACGAAGGTCGACACCTCGCGCTCACCGAACATGAGTTCGAGGGTACGCCCGATCTCTTCCACCGACACGCCGAGATCTGCCGCTCGGGCTCGGTCGAACTGCACCCGGATGTCGGGCTGGGATTCGCGGTAGTTGGAATCGAGGTTCACGAAGAGCCCCGTTTCCTGGGCCTTCTGCATGACCGTGTCGCGCCACCCCCGCAGCGTGTCGTAGTCGGGGCCGCCGAGCACGAACTGGATCGGCTGGCCGAAGCCGCCGGCGCCGCCGAAGGAGGGCGGGTTGAGGGGGAAGATCCGGGCGCCGGGTAGGTTCGCGACCTGGCCGAAGAGCCGTTGCACGATGTCCTGCTGCTTCAGGGTGCGCTGCTCCCAAGGCACGAGGCGCACGATCACGATGCCCTCGTTGACGGGGGAGGGGCGGGAGAAGCCCGGCGCCACCTGACTCAGCATGGAGGCGATAATGCCCTGCTCCTGCAGGGGCATGAGGGCGCGCTCCACTTCCTTGACCCGCTCGCGGGTGTAGTCGAGGCTCGCGCCTTCAGGCGCCGTGATGCGGACGATGACGGCACCGCGGTCTTCCGTCGGCGAGAACTCCTTCGGGAGCGCCTGGAAGAGCTGCACCGCGCCGGCCGACACGATGGCACCCACGAACAGGATGATCACCGGCACCTTGAGGGCGCGCGAGAGCAGCCAGCGATAGCTCGCGTTCATCCCCGTGAAGAGCGGCTCCGTCATGCGCTGGATGCGGCCATGGGCCGGCACCATGAGCTTGGAGCACATCATGGGGGTGAGCGTGCGGGCCACGACGCCGGAGAAGAAGATCGCGGCCGCGAGGGTGATCGCGAATTCGCGGAAGAGCTTGCCGGTGTTGCCCGTCATGAAGGCGAGGGGCACGAACACGGCCATGAGGGTCGCGGTCGTCGCGATCACCGCAAAGCCGATCTCGCGGGCGCCGTCGAACGAGGCGAGGAGAGGCGGCTGGCCCTCCTCGATACGCCGATGGACGTTCTCGATCTCCACGATGGCGTCGTCCACCACGATGCCGATGGCGAGCACGATGGCGAGCAGCGTCAGCACGTTGATGGAAGCGCCGAAGAACGACATCACCATGAAGGCCGCGATCACCGACACCGGGATCGCCACCATGGCGACGATCGTGGAGCGCCAGTCGCGCAGGAAGAGAAGGATCACGAGGATCACGAGGGCGACGCCTTCGATCAGCGTCTTCAGCACGCCGTTGATGGAAGCGCGGATGAACTGGCTCTCGTCGTAGAGCACTTCGGCTTTGGTTTCGGGCGGTAGCGCGACTTCGAGGGCCTCGATCTCCTTGCGCACCGCATCGGCCACGGAGAGCGTGTTGGCCGTCGACTGGCGCACGATGCCCATCCCGATGGCGGTCTCGCCCGACTGGTAGAATTCGAAGCGGGTGTCCTCCGCGCCGACCTCGACGCGGGCGACCTCGCCGAGGCGGACGAGATAGCCGTTCTTGTTCGTGACGATGACCTGCTGGAACTGCTCGGGCGTCGCCAGGCGCGAATCCGTCTTCACGGTGAGTTCGCGCTGGCTCGATTCGATGCGCCCGCCGGGAAGCTCCACGTTCTGGCGCTTGATCGCGGTCTCAAGGTCCTGGACCGTGAGGCCCCGGGCCGCGAGCGCGGCACGATCCACCCACACCCGCATGGCATAGCGCCGCTCGCCGTTGAGGCTCACATTCGCAACGCCCGGCACCGTGGAGAGGCGGTCAACATAGACCCGCTTCAAGAAGTCGGAGAGTTCCAGGGCATCGAGAGTCTTCGAGGTGACGCCGATCCACATGATGGCCTGGGCATTGGCGTCGACCTTGCGGACGACGGGCGTCTCGACCCCGTCGGGCAGGCGGCCCGTGACGCGGGAAACCGCGTCACGCACGTCGGAGGTCGCTCCTTCCGGGTTGCGGGCGACGTCGAATTCGATGGACACGGACGAGCGGTCGTTCTGGCTCTGCGAGCTGATCTGGCGAATGCCCTCGATCCCGGCGACCGCGCTCTCGATCACCTCCGTGACTCGGCTCTCGATCACCTCGTTCGACGCGCCGCGATACACCGTCGAGACGGACACCACCGGCCGGTCCACGGCCGGATATTCCCGCACCGGCAGGTTCAGGAGGGCAGCGATGCCGCCCACGATGAGCAGAAGGCTGACCACGACGGCGAAGACGGGGCGGCGGATGAAAAGATCGGAAACCTGCATCGTTCTCGGGTCTCGTTCCTGGGGCGGTTCTCCTCTCCCCGCGGGCGGGGAGGGGGCTGCCGACATCGGCAAGCCTATCCTCGGACAGGCGGGAGTGAGGGGCCGGTCGGAGAGGCTCGGGTTGCCCCCGGCTCCTCGCTCGGCCGCGCACGCTGATCGACCTCTCCCCGCTGTCGGGGGGAGGAGGTTACTCGCCCCGCTCGGCCGCGTTGGCGGCGCCGACCGGGTTGATGGTGCTGCGCGCAGGCGTCGCCGCCGGCTGTGCGGCGGGCTGGGCGCCAGGCTCCCGGCGCGCCGCGGGGACGGGCTGCGCGCCAACTGGCCGCGGATTGACGGTGGCGCCCGCGCGGACGCGCTGGAGCCCGAGCACCACGATGGTCTCGCCCGGCTGCAGGCCCTCCACGACCTCGACTTGGCCGTTCTGGCGCTGGCCGATGCGAATGACGCGACGCTCCACCTTGTTGTCCTTCACGGGGTAGACCACGTGGCGCAGGCCCTCGCTCACCACCGCTTCTTCCGGCACCACCACCGCGCTGTCGTTGTTGGTCACCTCCAGGGCCACGGACAGGAACATCCCGGGCTTGAGGGCTTCGTCCCCGTTCTGGAAGTCGGCGGTCAGGCGCACCGTCCGGGTGACGGGATCGACGCGGGTGTCGACCACCGCGACCTTGCCCTCGAACACCCGGTCGCGGAACGCCGCCGCATTGGCCTTCACGATCTGGCCGACCTTCAAGCGGGCGAGGAGGTTCTCGGGCACCGAGAAGTCGAGGCGCACCTGCGTGAGATCGTCGAGGCTCGTGATGCGGGTGCCCGGCGCGATATAGGCGCCAAGCGACACCGAACGGGTGCCGACCCGCCCCGCGAACGGCGCGCGGATGATGAGGTCTTCCAGCCGCGCTTCGGCGGCCCTCCGGCGGGCCTCCGCGGAGGCAATGGCGCTCTCCAGCGTTCTCACCTGAGCCGTGAGGTCATCGACTTGGGCCTCCGTGCCGGCCCCGGAGGAGCGCAGTTGCCGGGCACGGTCGAGACGGGTCGCGACTTCGTTGCGCAGGGCGCTGGCGCGGCGGCTCTCCGCAATGGCGGCCTCGATATCGGCCTTGCGCTCCTGGGCGTCGAGGGAGACGAGAACTTCGCCAGCCTTCACCCGGGCGCCCTCCTGAAATTCGATGCGTTCGATGACGCCGGCTACCTTCGCGGTCACCATGATGGACTCGAAGGCCCGAACCGTGCCGACCGCCTCGCGGGTTTCGACAATGCGGCCGGTCTTCACGGCTGCGACCTCGACGACCGGCGGAGCGCCACCGCCGGCAGGGCCGCCCCGTCCGCCGGGACCCGCCGCGCCGGGCGCGCCGCCACCACCGGGCCCACGGGCGCCGGCCTGATCGCCCTGAGCCATCTGGGCCGGCGGGGGAGGCAGCACGGTGCTGACGCCCGGAACCTGGTTGATGAGCCCGCGGTAGGGTTCGAGATACCCTTCCTTGTTGGCGTACCATGCTCCGGCGCCGGCTCCGCCCAACAAGGCGATCACGACAAGCTGACCCCACACACGCATGCTCGATCCTTTGGAACCCTGCAGGAAGAGGTGGCGCCGAAAGGCCGTCATGACACGATCGGCCCCCTGGGGAGCGCCGGTCGTTCCACCTCAACGGAATTTGCTCTAGCACAATATACGCCAAGCGGCCCGATAGGATCAGGGGAACACGGACTTTTGTAGGACCCCCGCGGATTAAATGTTCGTCATGTGAGAAGTCTCGCAGCGACACTGTTCGGAATTCGAACAAGCGAAACGCGGTGGCGCCGTCCCGGTCTTTCTCCATGAAACCCCTCCGCAAGAGCCTGGAGGAAGGCACTGAAACCTTCCCGACCTCTTGCCCGACCTCTCGCCCCACCGTCGAGGTCGAGGCTTGACCGCAGCCGGTCTCTCCCGCATACCGGTCGGCGGGAGACCCTTCCCCACCGAAGGGCGCCCATCTGGAAGGATGGATACAATGAGCACAAAGCCCGCCGCGCGCCCTCGCGCGCCTTTTTTCTCGTCCGGCCCCTGCGCGAAGCGCCCCGGATGGAGCACCGACCAGCTTAAAACCGATGTTCTTGGCCGCTCGCACCGCGCGAAGCTCGGCAAGGACCGCCTGAAGCTCGCGATCGACCTCACCGGCGAAGTCCTGCAGGTCCCAGCCGATTACCGCATCGGCATTGTGCCCGCCTCCGATACCGGCGCCGTCGAAATGGCGATGTGGACGATGCTCGGCCAGCGTCCCGTCGAGATGCTCGCCTGGGAGAGCTTCGGCGAGGGCTGGGTCACGGATGCGGTCAAGCAACTCAAGCTCGACGCCCGCATCGTCAAGGCGCCCTACGGCGAACTCCCCGATCTCTCGGCCGTCGATACCAAGACCCGCGACGTGGTGTTCACCTGGAACGGCACCACGTCCGGCGTGCGCGTCCCGAACGCGGACTGGATCGCAGCGGATCGCGAGGGCATCACGATCTGCGACGCCACCTCGGCGGCCTTCGCGCAGAAAATGGATTTCGCCAAGCTCGATGTCGTGACCTTCTCCTGGCAAAAGGTGCTCGGCGGCGAGGCGGCCCACGGGATGCTGATCCTCTCCCCCCGCGCGGTGGAGCGACTTCAGAGCTACACCCCGGACCGGGCGTTGCCGAAGATCTTCCGCCTGACCTCCGGGGGCAAGCTCATCGAAGGCATCTTCCAGGGCGAGACCATCAATACCCCCTCGATGCTCGCGGTCGAGGATTACATAGACGCGCTCCAATGGGCGAAGGGTTTGGGGGGCCTCGACGCCCTCCTCGCCAAGGCCGATGCCAACGCACGGGTGCTCTCCGATTGGGCCGCCCGGACCTCCTGGGTCGCCAATCTCGCCGTCGACCCCGCGACCGCCTCCAACACCAGCGTGTGCCTCCAGATCGTCGATCCCGACGTGAAGGCGCGCGGCCCGGAGGCCGTGGCGGCGATCGCCAAGGGTATCGCCTCCGTGCTCGAAAAGGAGGGCGCGGCCTTCGACATCGGCGCCTATCGCGACGCCCCTCCGGGCTTGCGGATCTGGTGCGGCGCGACCGTCGAGGCCTCTGACCTCGAGGCGCTCACGCCTTGGCTCGACTGGGCCTTCGCTCAGGAAAAGGCGAAGCTCGCGCAAGCGGCTTGATGCCCCTCGCCGTGCAATCCTGAAGAGCGCTGGGGTGAGGGGCCGGTCGGTGAAGCGAGCCGCCTCCGTCCGCCCTGCCGCTCGCAGCTCCTGCCGACGCCCTGCACATCCGCGAAGCCTCGACGCCACTCGCTCGGCTCCTCCTCGGCGCCGCGCTCATCCGACCCGCCCCTCACCCCAACCCTCTCCCCGCTTGCGGGGAGAGGGAGTCTACAGGTGTCCCATGCCCCAACCCCGTGTCCTCATTTCCGACGCCCTTTCCCCCGCCGCCGTTCAGATCTTCAAGGATCGCGGCATCGAGGTCGATTTCCAGCCGGACCTCGGCAAGGACAAAGACAAGCTCGCTGCCGTCATCGGCCGGTATGACGGCCTCGCGATCCGCTCCGCCACCAAAGTGACGGCGAAGATCCTGGAGCAGGCCCAGAATCTGAAGGTGATCGGCCGCGCCGGAATCGGCGTCGACAACGTCGAGATTCCCGCGGCCACCGCCAAGGGCATCATCGTGATGAACACGCCCTTCGGAAACTCGATCACCACCGCCGAGCACGCCATCGCGATGATGTTCGCGCTCGCCCGCCAGATCCCGCAGGCCGACGCGTCGACGCAGGGAGGCAAGTGGGAGAAGAACCGCTTCATGGGCGTCGAGCTCACGGGCAAGACGCTCGGCGTCATCGGCTGCGGCAATATCGGCTCCATCGTGGCGGATCGCGCCATCGGCCTGCGCATGCGCGTGATCGCCTACGACCCCTTCCTGTCGCCGGAGCGCGCCGTCGAGATCGGTGTCGAGAAGGTGGAGCTGAAAGAACTTCTCCGCCGTGCCGACATCATCACGCTTCATGTGCCGATGACGGAGAAGACCAAGAACATCCTCTCGGCCGAGAACCTGGCGAAAACCAAGAAGGGCGTGCGCATCGTCAACTGTGCCCGCGGCGGCCTCGTGGACGAGGCGGCCTTGCGCGCGGCCCTCGATTCCGGCCACGTGGCTGGTGCGGCCTTCGACGTGTTCTCCGAGGAACCCGCGACGCAGAACCCGCTCTTCGGTCATGCGAATGTGGTCTGCACGCCTCATCTCGGCGCCGCAACGACCGAAGCGCAGGAGAACGTGGCGCTACAGGTCGCCGAGCAGATGGCGGATTATCTTCTGCAGGGCGCGATCCAGAACGCGGTGAACTTCCCCTCGATCACCGCGGAGGAAGCACCGCGCCTCAAGCCCTTCGTGGCGTTGGCCGAAAAGCTCGGGTCGTTCCTGGGCCAGCTCACTGAAGCGCCCATCAAGGGCATCCGCATCGAGTACGAGGGTTCGGTCGCGGGGATGAACACCCGTGCGCTCACGTCCGCTGCCGTCACCGGTGTCCTGCGGCCCTTCCTGCAGGATATCAACATGGTGTCGGCCCCCGTGGTGGCCCGCGAGCGCGGCATCACGATCGAAGAGGTGAAGCGGGAGAACGCGGCGCGCGATTACGAGAGCTTCATCCGGATCATCGTGGATGCCGAGGACATGCCGCGCCACGCGGGCGGCACCGTGTTCCAGGACGGCAAGCCGCGCGTCACGGAAATCCGCGATATCGCGGTCGATGCCGAATTCGCGCCGCACATGATCTATGTGCGCAACGCCGACAAGCCGGGCTTCATCGGCCGCTTCGGCATGCTGCTCGGCGAATCCGGCGTCAACGTCGCGACCTTCGCGCTCGGCCGCAACGAGCCCGGCGGCGACGCGATCTGCTTCGTCTCGGTCGACCAGCCGGTGTCGCCGGACCTCCTGCGCCAGATCGAGGAGATCCCGCAGGTGAAGCGCGCGCGGGCCGTGCGGTTCTGAACCGCTCCCGACCCTCTCCCTTATAAGGGGGAGGGCGGCTGGCCTTACCCCCTCCTCCGCTCCGCGAGCCAGATCCCCCCGAGCACCAGCGCCAGCGCGCCGGCGTGGTAGAGGTGGAAGGGCTCACCGAGGATCACGACGGCGAGCAACGCCCCGAACACCGGCACGAGATTGACGAAGATGCCTGCGCGCCCAGGGCCGATGAGCTCGACGCCGCGCATGTAGAAGATCTGCGACAGGAGCGAGGGAAAGAGGCCGACATAAAGCAGGATCGCCCAGCCCTTGGGCGTCGGCCATTGTACGGTGCCGCTCAGGATCTCCCACGCCAGCAGCGGGAGCGAGGTCAGGAACGCCACCCCGGCCATGGTGGCAAAGAAGGCGAGTCCCGGCACGGCGGGGCGGTTGCGCAGACCCAACGTGTAGGTGGCATAGAGCCCGCAGGCGACGAGCATCCATACGTCGCCGACGTTGAAGGCGAGCTGAAGCAGGGTTTCGAGGTGACCCTTCGCGGCGACGAGCGCGACACCCACCAGCGTCACCCCCATCCCGACGACCTGCAGGCCGCGGATGCGGGTCCCGAAGGCGGCGAGCGCGCCGATGAGCACCAGCACCGGAATCGCGCCTTGGATGATCGCGATGTTGACGGCCGTGGTGTGGTACGCGGCGGCATAGAACAGGGCGTTGAACGCCGTGAACCCGAGCGTTCCCATCCAGACCACCGAAGCCCAGCGCTCTTTCAATTGCGGCCAGGAGGCCCGAACTTCGCGCCGCGCCACGAAGCCCATCATGGAGGCCGCGATTACCCAGCGCAGGGTCGTGAGCGCCATGGGCGAGACCTCGCCGACCGCGAGCCGCCCCGCCACCGCGTTGCCGGCCCACATGAATGCGGTGAGCGTGAGAACGAGATAGGCATTGCCGAAAAGGATCCCCCCTCGGGCATCGGGAGCCGACGGTTTCGGAGCTTCCATTCGCTACATCCAACCCCGGTCTCGGAAGGGGAGCTTGGGCGCGGGGGCTCGTGCGGAGGCAGGGCGAGCTCCGGGACGTCTTCTTTCGGGTGGCCTTGAGCGGGCGCTTCCATCCGTTACATCCGCCTTATGCCAGGCATCGAGGGCGCGGAACATCCGGGTCGCGAGGGCCGGCGCGGGAGACGCGAGACGCATGGCTCTAAGGCTTCTGGTGGTGGAGGGCAACACGCGGGAGGCTCGCCTCGCTCATAAGGCGGCCTATGGCCTCATGCCCTCCGAATCGTACGCGGCCGTGCTGCAGGACATCGAGCCTGGCGCGGTCTGCGACCTCGCCTTCCCGGCCGATGAGGGCGCGAACCTTCCCGATCCAGCAGGGCTGCAATCCTATGACGGCATGGTGCTCACGGGGTCCGCGCTCAACCTCTACGACCGAACGCCGCCGATCCTGCGCCAGATCGACCTCATGCGTGCGGTCTATGCCTCGGGCACGCCCGCCTTCGGCTCCTGCTGGGGCATCCAGATCGGGGCCGCGGCGGCGGGCGGGGACGTGGCGCGAAACGCGCTCGGCCGCGAGATCGGCTTTGCCCGACGCATCACCCCGACCGGAGAAGGCGCCGCCCATCCCCTTCTCGCGGGGCGCCCTGCGTCCTATGACGCTCCCGCGATTCACCTCGATATCGTGAGCACCCTGCCGAAGGACTGCACGGTGCTGGCGCAGAACAGCCTCGCGGCGATCCAGGCCGCCGAGATCCGCCACGACGGCGGCAGATTCTGGGGGGTGCAGTACCACCCGGAATTCTCGCTTGGCGAGCTCGCCACCATCCTGGGCCGCCGCCTCGAAGTGCTGGTGCGCGAGGGCTTCTGCGAGTCCCTCGAGGACGCCTCGGCCTATGTGGCCGATCTTGCCGCACTTCACGCCACGCCCACTCGCATGAGCCTCGCCTGGCGCCACGGTCTCGATGCCGAGGTTCTCGACCCCTACCGCCGCACGCGGGATATCCGCAATTTCATCGAGGCCCGCGTCAAGCCGGAGAAGAGCGCCCGCGGCCGGGCATGACGCCGCCATAGGGACTGACGTGAAGGCTGGCCCAAGTGCCCCGAGACCGGGATCGCGCCATCCGGGCAGGCCGGATGCGCCCGGGGCTCGCAAGTCCTCAACCGGGCGAGCCGCGCTTCACCCCGTCTTTAATGAAAACTTCGAACGGCGTCGTTCCCGAGGCGCTCCCGTCCTTCGCCCGCCAGCGCCCGTTCGTGCACAGAATGCCACCACCGAGCGCCCTGGCATCGAACTCCGCCTCGTTGCGATAGATGGTGCCGTTCGGCTCCACGGCCTGGAAGTCCGTCCGACAGCGGCCATTGCCAACCACCGGGTCATAGCCGCGGATCACGATGCCCCCTCCGCCCGTGCTTGGAAACTCCGGCCGCAAGGGCTCCCAGGATTCGTAGCTCGGCTGCGCGAGCGAGGATGCGGAGGCAAGCAGGGTGACGGCAAGGACGAGGGTGCGGCGCATGGGAGACCTCCGGGGCATTCGGAAGCCTCTACCCGCGACCGCCTCATACGGATGCACAAGACGTCGCCCCCGCTCTCTCGCCCGGGCGAGGCGCCGGCGTGAGAGTCTCTGCGGTGCAAGTTGCGCACCCTCCTCGAACGAATCGTGGCCCTCTCCTGATCCAGGGACAGGAGTGTGAGGCTTAAGGGTGCGCCATCGATCAGGAGAGCGGCACCCCTCCCTCAATCGGGAAGGGAGAGGGAGGGGTGTGTGCTTGGAAAAGCGCGGTTCAGGCCCGCGCCTTGCGGCCGGCGGTTTCCTGGCCGAGGGCCTCGAACACCTTGTTGACGATGCCGGCGGCATCCAGGCCCGCATTCGCGTACATGCGCTCGGGCTTGTCGTGGTCGATATAGGTGTCGGGCAGCACCATGGTGCGAACCTTGAGCCCGCGATCGAGGACGCCGCGATCTGCGAGCAGTTGCAGCACGTAGGATCCGAACCCGCCCATCGAGCCTTCCTCGATGGTGATGAGCACCTCGTGGTCGCGAGCCAACCGCAGGATCAGTTCCTCGTCGAGGGGCTTGGCGAAGCGCGCATCCGCCACGGTCGTGGAGAGGCCGCGCGTTTCCAATTCCTCGGCGGCCTTGAGGGCCTCGCCGAGACGGGTCCCGAGCGCCAGGATGGCGACCTGATCGCCCTCGCGGACGACGCGCCCCTTGCCGATGGGAAGCGGCACGCCGCGCTCCGGCATGTCCACGCCCACGCCCTCGCCGCGGGGATAGCGGAACGCGATCGGGCCCTCGTCATAGGCCGCGGCGGTCGCGACCATGTGGACGAGCTCCGCCTCGTCGGAGGCGGCCATCACGACCATGTCGGGCAGGCAGCCGAGATACGCAACGTCGAACGAGCCCGCATGGGTCGCGCCATCGGCGCCCACGAGACCGGCGCGGTCGAGGGCGAAGCGCACGGGCAGCCTCTGGAGCGCCACGTCGTGCACAACCTGGTCGTAGGCGCGCTGGAGGAAGGTCGAGTAGATCGCGCAGAAGGGCTTGTAGCCCTCCGTCGCCATGCCGGCCGCGAAGGTCACGGCATGCTGCTCCGCGATGCCGACGTCATAGGTGCGGCCCGGGAATTCCTTGGAGAACATGTCGATGCCGGTGCCTGACGGCATCGCGGCCGTGATGGCCACGATCTTGTCGTCGGCCTGCGCCTCCTTGATGAGGCTCTCGCCGAACACCTTGGTATAGGCCGGGGCATTGGCCTTGGGCTTGGCTTGAGCGCCCGTCACCACATCGAAAGTCACGACACCGTGGTACTTGTCCGCGGAGGCTTCCGCCGGAGCGTAGCCCTTGCCCTTCTGGGTCACGACATGGACGAGGATCGGCCCCGTTTCCGTATCGCGCACGTTCTTGAGGATCGGCAGGAGGTCGTCGAGGTTGTGACCGTCGATCGGTCCCACATAGTAGAAGCCGAGTTCCTCGAACATCGTGCCGCCGGTCCAGAAGTTCCGGGCGAACTCCTCGGCGCGGGCGGCCTTCTCGTAGATGAATTTTGGGAGCTTCTTGCCGAGCTGCTTGGCGGTCTCGCGCAGGCCCCGATAGGTGCCGCCGGAAACGAGGCGCGCCAGATAGGACGACATGGCGCCAACGGGCGGCGCGATGGACATGTCGTTGTCGTTGAGGATGACGATGAGGCGCGAATGCATGGCGCCGGCGTTGTTCATGGCCTCATAGGCCATGCCCGCCGAGATCGCGCCGTCGCCGATCACCGCGACGACGTTGTTCTGCTTCTTCGACAGGTCCCGCGCCACGGCCATGCCGAGGCCGGCGGAGATGGAGGTCGAGGAATGGGCCGCGCCGAACGGGTCGTAGGGGCTCTCGGAGCGCTTGGTGAAGCCGGACAGGCCGCCGCCCTGGCGGAGCGTGCGGATGCGGTCGCGCCGGCCGGTGAGGATCTTGTGGGGATAGGCCTGGTGGCCCACGTCCCAGATGAGCCGATCGTCCGGCGTGTTGAAAACGTAGTGGATCGCTACCGTGAGCTCGATCACGCCGAGGCCCGCGCCGAGATGCCCACCGGTTACCGATACGGCATCGATCGTCTCGGCGCGCAACTCGTCGGCGACTTGATTGAGGCGCTCCTCGGGAATTTTGCGAAGGTCGGCGGGGGTCCGGATCATGTCCAGCAGGGGAGTCTTCAACGGCAAGAGAGGATACCTCTGGAAAATGAACGGCCGCGGAGGCCTTACGTGGACGCTTGGGTCGGAGCCTGCGTAGAGGCCTGAAGGTCAGCTGTTCCACATACTGCCTTTGGGGCGAAGGGTCAAAGCTTCGCCCTGGGAAAGGGGAATCTCTCAACAAAAGCGAGGGGATAACCCTAATGGCAGGACCGTTTCAACATGGCTTGGCTGTGAGAAAGCCTTCCCGCTTGCATGCTAAAGCCTTGGCATTACCTTCCGGGCACCGGAATGAACTCGGTCTCCCTGGCACCCCGCCGCGGACGCGGATGCTGCGCTAGAGGTAGTTAACGTTCGGGGAGCGGGATGAACTCGGTCTCGCCCGGCACGCTGTCGAAGCGCCCGAGGCTCCAGTCGGCCTTGGCCTGCTCGATCCGGTCCTTGCGAGAGCTCACGAAGTTCCACCAGATGTGCCGCGGCCCATCCATGGGCGCCCCGCCGAGGAGCATCAGGCGCGCGGCGCTCGTCACCCGAACCGTGATGCGGTCGCCGGGCTTGAACACGAGAAGCTGCCCCGGGCCGAAGCGGTCGCCTGCGATCTCGATCTCGCCCGCCACCGTGTAGATGCCGCGCTCCTCGTAATCGGGGTCGAGGGGGAGGGATGCTCCGGCGTCGAGCTGAACGTCGGCATAGAGCATCGCCATAGGGCTTTCGACGGGGGACTGGTTGCCGAAGGCCTCGCCCGCGATGAGGCGCATGGTGATGCCGCCCCCGGAGAGAACGGGAAGCCGATCCTCCCCGTAATGCACGAAGGCGGGATCCCCTTCCTCATGGCTGGCGGGGAGCGCGACCCAGGCCTGGATTCCGAAGAGCCGTGCGCCCGACGACCTGAGCTCCGCGCCCGTGCGCTCCGAATGCACGATGCCGCGTCCCGCGCTCATGACATTGAGGGCCCCGGGGCGGATCGTCTCGAGCGTGCCGAGGCTGTCGCGGTGCACCACCTCGCCGTCGAAGAGGTAGGTCACGGTGGCGAGCCCGATATGGGGGTGGGGCCTCACGTCCATGCCTTGGCCGAGGATGAACTCGGCCGGGCCCATCTGGTCCCAGAAGATGAAGGGGCCGACCATCTGGCGCCGGGCCGAGGGCAAGGCACGGCGGACCTCGAAGCCGCCCAGGTCCCGGGCCCGGGGCACGATCACGGTCTCGATGGCGCTGCAAGCCAGCGCATCGCCGGGGCGGGGATCTTCGACCGGTTGCCAGCTCATCTCGACGCGCTCCTCTTCGCGGCCACAGGACAGGACCGGCCGCCGGGTCGTGCCCAAGCGGACCTTAAGATGGTTTAGCACGAACCGGGCAGGCCCGTGCGCAGACCCGTGCGGCGGATCAGGATTCCATGTCGAGGGGGCGGGTCCCCGCCGCCTGCCCGTCGGGGCCGATGGTGATCTTCTCGATCCGCGCTTCGGCCTTCTTCAACAGCGTCTCGCAATGCTTCTTGAGGGCCTCGCCGCGCTCGTAGATCGCAATCGAATCCTCCAGCGGCACGTCCCCACGCTCCAGGCGGCGGACGATGTCTTCGAGTTCGGCCAGAGCCTTCTCGAAGGGGAGGGTGGTGGGCGAGGAGGCGTCGGAGCGGGACATGAGCGGCCGTTGGTTGTTTGTTCTCTTATGCGGGCCGGGGCTGGGGCTGGCAACCCCGGGGCGGTGTCGGCGGAGCCGGCGCCCGCGGCGCTGAACACGAGGTCTCTCCGACCGGGGCCAGCAACGCCGGCCAGGCTCAGGATCCACTGACGCGTGGCGCCATCAAACTGCTGGCTCCGGCGGTTTGGCGGAGACCGGCTGCGTCCGCGCGAGGAGCCGCTGATAGGCGAGGCCGATCCCCACAAGGGTGAGGCCGAGCCCGATGAACGAGAGCGCGCGCATCGCCCCTTCGAGGTTCGACAGGTCGACGAGGAACACCTTGCCGACCGCCGCGAAGATGTAACCCGCGGAGGCGAGGCGCGCGAGGCGGATGTTCCGGACGAGGCCGATCGCCAAGAGGGCGATTCCAACCGCCAGAAGAGCGACCGAATAGGCCCAGAGTTCGCCCTCGGATGTCGACCGCCAGAGGCTGATCACGGGCCCCCGGAAGAGGTGCCGGATTTCCGCCACCATGAAGAGGAACTGCAGGACGAACGCCAAGGCGAGAGCGAGGGCCTGATACCACAGCGGCCGCGACCGCCGTGCCTGCCAGGCAAGGATCGCCGCGAGCAATGCGGGAAATGCATAGGCGAGGAGCAGCGAATTGAGCACGGCTCCGCCCACCACCGCTTCGCCGGTGAGCAGCGGGTTGTTCGCGAGGCCCAATCCGAACACGCCAGTTATGAGCGAGCCGCCGGAGAAGACGAGCAGGGCGACATGGTAGACGATGTCGCTGCGCTGTTCGTTCACGCGCAGGAGCACGAGCGAGAAGAGGAGGCCCGATGCGGCGAGCAGCCCGGACTCGATGTGGCCCGCTTCCAGCGCAAGCGGATTGCCGCTGTAGAGCGCGTGCCGGATTTCGAAGATCACAAGGAAAGCGGCGCACGCGATCGCGAGGCTCTCGACGAGCCGCACCACACCGTCGCGTCCGCCGCGCTCCAGGATGCGGCTCGCGAAGAAGAAGGCCAGAGCCGGAACGCCGTAGCCCCACAGGAGCCAGTTGAAGATCGGTGTGGTGCCGAGATCGCCGCGCACGAGCGTCGGATCCCATACGAGGCGTGCGAGAACGAGGAGCGCGATGGCACCGACGACGAAGCGCAGCGCCCGAATCCCGACGCGATCCGCTACCCAGGCGGTACCGAGTGCGGCGAGCCCGAAAGCGACTGTCAGCATGCCGCGTTCGAGGGCGAAGGTGAGGCCGAGTGCCACCGCCGCGACGGCGGCCGACGCGGTGGCGCCGACGCCGAGGCGGATCGCATCGAGAGCCTCGCTCTCCCGCTGCCGCAGCCAGCCGGCAGCGCCGGCAAAGCCGAGTCCAAGGAGGCCGGCGGCGAGCGCGAAGGGCACGCTCTGGTCGAGGCGCGCCACGCGGCCGTAAGCGACGATCAGGATCACGAGGGGGCCGACCGTCGCGGCCCCGGCGAGGAGGCCTGCGGTCGCAAGCGGCAGACCGCGCCCTCGCGCCAGCCGCCACAGGGCTGCGGCCGCGATCGCGAGCGCCATGATGGTCGCGAAGGCCAGATAGGTGTTGATGGCCTCGGGCCGCGGCAGGTCGACGATCGGGTCGGGCAGAACCTGCGGGGGATCCGTCTCGCGCAGCGCCGCAGCGGGCCAGATCGCGAGCGTCCCGGCAACCGAAACCGCAGCCGCGACGGCGCCTCCGGCCGCGGGGGCGAAGCGTACGCCGAGCCCGAGGAGAAGGAGCGCCAGGGCGCCCGCGAAGAAGGGCCGTGCGGTGCCGACCTCGGGCATGACGGTGACGAGGACGCCGGCCGCCGCAAAGGCGAGGAGAACGAGGTTCGCGAGCCGATCAGGCGCGGCATCGGCATCGGCTGTCTGCCGGTGCGGATCGGCGACGAGGAACAGGCCTGCGAGCGCCGACTGCACGAGCACATGCACCAGAATGGCGCCCACATCGGCCGAGAAGGTGAGCATGAGGAGCGGCGTCCACAGGATCGCGCCGGCCGCGCCCGCGACCGCAAGCCAACGCCAGAGCCGCAGGCGCGCGACCCCGTAGGCCGCCGCCACGACGAAAGCGAGATAGATTGTGAGCGGCCAGAGTTGTGGGGCGTCGCTCTCGACGAGGAGCGGCGAGCCAAGCGCCGCCACGAGCCCGAGCCCGCCGAGGGCCGGTCCGTGCAGGGTGGCGGCGAGCAGCGTCAGAACCGCGATCAGCCCGAGCAGCACGAAGGCGGAAGCGGGGCCGATCATCCCGTAGAGCGCATAGGCCGAGTAGACTGTCGCGAAGGCCGTGGAGGTGCCGGCTGCCGTGAGGATGCCCGGGATATGGGCGCTCTTGATCGTGGGGATGTCGAGAACGGGGCCGCGGCGGCGCATGAACTCACCGGCCGCGAGGAGCGCCGCGGCGAAGAGGATCCCGAACGTCACGCGGGCGCCGGGCCCAAGGAGGCCTTGCTCGATGGAATAGCGCACCATGAACAGACCGCCGAGGCCGAGCGCGAGGCCGCCGACCCACACGGTCCAGCGGGTGCCGAGTTGTTCCTCGAGACCGGCCTTGCGGGGCTTCGGTGGGGCCGCAGCGATCGGTGGCACGATCGGCGGAGCGGCCGCGGGTTCCGGCGGGGCCGCCGGGAAGGATTCGGGCTCGTCCCGCAGGGCCTCGGGGATCTCCGCGGGCGGCCCGGCAGCCACCCAGGGCACCGCTCCCGGCTTCGTCCCAAGTGCGCCCTGGGCGTCCGGTGCGAGACCTTCGGGCACGACGGGGCTGGCTGCCGTGACCGCGCCCGGTGCGATGCCGCGTGCCAGGATCTTCAGCTGTGCCTCCGCCTCGGCGAGGCGCTTCTCAAGCGTTTCGGTGCGGGTGCGCAGGCCGAGGGCCATGAAGAACCCCGCAACCCCTGCGGCCGGGATCGCCAGCAAGACCAGACCGAAAAACAGGTATTCCATGAACCCGCCCCAATGCCCGGCCGATTTCAGCCGATCGCTCTCAGGTCCCGTTTATCGCGGAGGGTTGTTTCCGGCCTGTGTCTTGCTGCACACCGTGTTGCTTCGAAAGTGCTCGTGCGGCGCGCGTCCTATCTTCAGGTGAACCGGAGCGTGAACGGCACGCCCTCCATGGCTTCCGTGCCGCGCCCGATGTGGGCGATGGCGTCCACCATGCGCCCGCCGCGGCCGAGCGCGTCGTCGGCAACCGCGATGAGGCGCCGGTTCGGTGTCGCGGTCGGCGAGGCCTCCCGCAGCTTCTCCGCGATCATCTCCTCCGGTCGGTCGGGCGCGAGCGCACAGGCCGTGATGTAGGCGGCCGCCGACGAGCGGCTGATTCCGGCCCAGCAATGAAACACGAGGGGCGCCTCGCGCTCCCAGGTGCGCACGAAGGCGAGCAATTGATCCACATGCTCGGGCCCGGGCAGGACATGCCCATCCATGGGATCGACGATGTCGCTGATGCCGAGAAAGAGATACCGGTCCTGCGCGATCATCGTGGGGAGCTCCACGACGCTCCCCTGGTTCATGAGGGTCACGACATGGCTGGCGCCCGTCTCGGAGACGGTGTCGTGCAGGCGGGACAGAGGGCAGACGTGCAGGGTGGGCATGTGGTCCTCGCGGGGATCGGCGCCTTCAGGTGCGCGCTTTCAAGGTCGAGAGATGGATGTCACGCGTTCGTCGATGGCGTGCTGCCCGATTGCGGCTGAACTTCGCCGGGTCGCACATTGCCAGCCCGCACTTCGCCAGGTCCCACTTCGCCGAGCCCCACTTCGCCAAGTCGCGCGGCGTAGCGGGCTTGCGCCTCGGCGATCGGCCAGGGGGTGAGGTAATCGGCGATCCAGGACGGGAGAGGCTCGGGCCGGCCGAAATAGCGGATCGCCTCCTCGCGCCCGAAACCCGCAAGCCGTGTGGCCTCGTGGAAGGCCGCGAGCCGGTCGGCGCGCTTGATGAGCCGTCGGCAGGCAGCGCCCGTCACCGGGGGCAGTCCGAAGCGAAGGTGGATTGCCGCGAGAAGCCGCGCCTCCACGGCCTTGTAGGCATCGCCGACCACGGCCTTGAAGGGGGAAATCATGTCTCCGATCACGTATTCGGGCGCATCGTGAAGCAGGAGCGCGACCCGCCACTCCGCCGGCATCCCGGGTTCGAGATGTCCCGCGATCGCCTCGACGAAGAGGCTGTGCTGCGCCACCGAGAGGATGTCGGAGCCCTGGGTCTGCCCGTTCCACCGTGCCACCCGGGCGAGTCCATGAGCGATGTCCTCGAGCTCCACGTCGAGTGGGGAAGGGTCGAGGAGATCGAGCCTCCGCCCCGAGAGCATGCGCTGCCAGGCGCGCGGTTCCTTCGGCATCAGGAGGCTCCGCCGTTCCGGCTCTGTCGCCGCTTGCGGCAAGCAGGAGCGGTGCGCGCTCCCTTTTCCATCAGGAGGCCCTGCCGTTCACGCGCGCCGCTCCGCGAGGGCGGCGCATTCGGCGTGGCGGAAGCAGCCCACGAGATGGTCGTTCGTCATGCCGACCGCCTGCATAAAGGCGTAGACGATGGTGGGCCCCACGAAGTTGAAGCCCTCGGCCTTGAGGGCCTTCGACATCCGACGCGAGACATCGGTTTCGGGTTGCACTTCGGCGCGGCTTTTGACGGCGTTCTGGATCGGGCTGCCGTCCACGAAATCCCACAGGAAGCGCGAGAACCCACCCCGCTCCTGGATGCCGAGCCAGGCCCTCGCGCTGCGAACCGTAGCCTCGATCTTGGCGCGGTTGCGCACGATGCCGGGATCGAGCATCAGGGCCTCGATCTGGTTATCGTCGAAGCGGGCTACGATCGCGGGATCGAAGCCCGCGAAGGCCCGGCGGAAACCCTCGCGCTTCCTCAGGATCGTGATCCAGGAAAGGCCGGCCTGGAAACTGTCCAGGATGAGCTTCTCGAAAAGCGCTCGGTCGTCGTATTCCGGGACGCCCCATTCCGTGTCGTGATAGGCCACGTAGAGCGGGTCCGTGCCGGGCCACCAGCAGCGGGCCTTGTGGTCGGGATGATGGATGAGGCCGTCGGGGGTCGGGGAGGCGGTCATGCCGTTGATGTAGCGGCACCCGCGAGCGCGGGGAAGATCCTGCTTCGCTAAGATGAGACGCTCTGGCTCAATCGCGGCACCCGCGATCGTGGGGAAGATCCGGCTGGAGGTTCTACCGTGAGGAGTCATGCCGTCAGTGCAGCGACACCGGGCGATCCCGAAAAGGATGGTCAGCTCGTGTTCTCCTCGAAGAACGGCTTGAAGTTCTGCAGCCACCCTTTGAGCCAGTGTTCGAGGGCGATCTGCGCGGCCTCCTCGTTCGGGCCATAGCCCCAGGCATCTTCCTGGAGAGGCGTCGCCCAGATCCAGAAACGGTTGCTCCCGTCATAGGCGACATTGCCGACTTCCACCGACCCCACCCGTCCGACCGAGCGCTGCAGCGGCACGCCGGCCACGCTGTCCCGGGTCCAGACGATTCCACTCACAGGGTGATCCCCCTCATGGCGAGAACCGGCTCATGGCCGGTCCAGGGGATTTGGCCCATCGGCCTCAAGCCGCCGGGTCCGAGGCGGCCTCGCCGGGAAAGGCGAAGCGGATCCAGGCGGGTTTCTCGAGGCGCAGGGGCAGCCCCCCGGCCTCGATCGCCGTGCCGGCGGCGAGCGCGTCCCCGGCCCGGTCGAGGCGGATCATGAGGAGGCCCCGGCCTTCCGCCCCCGTGCCGGTCTTGCCCAAGGCCCGATCCCCTGCGGTCACGTCGACGCCTGCCTCCGGCACGAAACCGTCCGGGTAGATGGCCGGCACGATGCGGGTGCGGGCGGTGCCCCGATGCTGCATGCGCGAGACCACCTCCTGGCCCACATAGCAGCCCTTGTCGAAATCGACCCCGGCCAGCTGATCCATGAGGGTCTCGTGCGGGAAGGCATCGCCGAACAGGAAATCGCGCCCACCCTCCGGCACCCCGAGAGCGATCCGGTGGGCGTGGTAGGCCTCAGGCGTCTCGCGGTCCCATTCGTGGGCATCCTCCGTGGCGACGATCGCGCGCCAGCCGAGCGCCGGAAGGCGAGGATCGGGGCCGACGATGCCGACCTCGTCTGGCGGCCGAGGGGCCTCGCCCCAGCCCGCCACCATGGCGAGGCTGTCGGAGCGGTCCTCGATCTGCACCTTGGCCCGGAGGCGATAGAAGCCGAGGCGCTTGGCGAGATCCGGGGCATAGGGCTTGAGCACGTCGAGGCAATAGCCGCCCCCGGCCTCGTCGGGGGCCACGAACACGATGAAATCGAACAGGATCTTGCCCTGCGGGGTGAGCAGCGCGCCGAACCGGGGAGCCTCCGGCGTCACCCGGTCGATGTCGCAGGTCACGAGCCCGTCGAGGAAGGTCTTGGCCTCCTCGCCCGCCACCCGCACCACGCCGCGATCGTTGAGATGTGAGGTGGGCACTGGCCGCTCCGGTTGCTCTCGTGGATCACGTGACATATGCGCAGCATCACGAGGGCTCAAGGTACCCTTCGCCTTGCGGGGAGGGGAGACGCGACGGAGGATATGTTGACCCAGACTTTTGACCTCCTCCTGCGCCGGGGCATCGTCGTGAACCAGGACGGGCGCGGCGAGCGCGATGTCGGGATCGTGGCCGGCCGTATCGCCGCCGTGGGCGACTTCTCGCGGGCCTCCGCGGGCGAGACTGTGGATTGCCGCGGGCTCCACGTCCTGCCCGGCGTGATCGACACCCAGGTGCATTTCCGCGAGCCCGGCCTGGATCACAAGGAGGATCTGGAAGCGGGTTCCCGTGCCGCCGTGATGGGCGGCGTCACGACCGTCTTCGAGATGCCGAACACCGACCCGCAGACCACGAGCGACGCGGCGCTCGCCGACAAGGTGCGCCGCGGTCATCACCGCATGCATTGCGACTTCGCCTTCTGGGTCGGCGGCACGCACGAGAACGCCCGCGATGTCGCGGAACTGGAGCGCCTGCCGGCTGCGGCCGGCATCAAGGTCTTCATGGGCTCGTCCACGGGTTCGCTCCTCGTCGAGGACAACCCCGGCGTCTCCGAGATTCTACGCCGGACGCGCCGGCGTTCCGCCTTCCATTCCGAGGACGAGGGGATGCTGCGCGAGCGTCGGCATCTTCGCGTCGAGGGCGACCCGCGCTCGCATCCGGTCTGGCGTTCGGCCGAAGTGGCGCTGACCTGCACGCAGCGCCTCGTGCGCATCGCGCGGGAGACGGGTGCCCGCATTCACGTCCTGCACATCACGACCGCCGACGAGATGGAGTTCCTCAAGGACCACAAGGACGTGGCCTCGGTCGAGGTGACGCCGCACCACCTCACCCTCGTGGCGCCGGATTGCTACGAGCGGCTCGGCACCTATGCCCAGATGAACCCGCCGGTGCGGGACGATGCCCACCGCCAGGGCGTCTGGCGCGGCGTCGCCCAGGGCATCGCCGACATCCTCGGCTCCGACCATGCGCCGCATACCCGGGAGGAGAAGGACAAGACCTATCCCAATACGCCGTCGGGCATGACGGGCGTACAGACGCTGGTGCCCGTGATGCTCGATCACGTGAATGCGGGACGGCTCACCTTGGAGCGTTTCGTCGACATGACGAGCGCGGGCCCGAAGCGCCTCTTCGGCATCGCCCGCAAGGGGCGCATCGCGGTCGGCTACGATGCGGATTTCACGGTCGTGGACCTGAAGCGCCGCGAAACCATCCGCAACGGGTGGATCGCCTCGAAGAGCGCCTGGACTCCCTATGACGGCGTCACAGTGACGGGATGGCCGGTCGGCACGATCGTGCGAGGCACAGTGGTGATGTGGGAGGGAAGCCTCAACGCGCCCTCGCTGGGAGAAGCCGTGTCGTTCGAGGAGACGTTGCGCCGCTGAAAAGCTCCGCCCCCCAAGCCTCACTCGAGAGGACCCGCATTCCACGACCTCGGAGCCGTCCTAATCCCCGTCAACGTAACGTCTCGTCTCGCGTGATCGACTTCGCTCGGATCAGCGATCCGGCGCCTCACATCCTCCGAGCCTTCAGTGCTTCGGCCCGCTCGAGAACGCGCCGGAGCGGATCCGATCGGGCAGGCCCTCGGCATATTCCGCCGCTGCCTCTTCGCCGTAGATCGCCACGAGCTCGTGGAACGCCGCGAACAGGGCCGCCTGGGCCATGTAGTCGGAGTCGAGCCCATCGAGCTCCGCTTCCGCGAAGGCCTCGGTGACGTAACTCAGGGCCGCCTCTTTGATGGCGCTGGAGACCTCTTGGTCGCCGAATGGAGCGTCGTTGTCGTTCATGGAGACCCCCTGACGGACCGGGCGCGGCTTCGATGGGAATCTAGGCCGTTACCCGGTCGAAGGCCAGTGTCGTCTTGCAAAGGGGTTAATGCGAGGGACGCAAAAGGTGAACTTTGTGGATAATCCGGCCGTCGTGTTTTGTCGGCAACAGGTCACGTAACGTCACTGTTCGTGTGGAGGGTTGGTCTGGCCCGTCCCGCCGCCTCAACGGGACGGAAGGATCGAGACGGGGTCACTCTGATCCATCGGGAGGCGGTCAGCCGCCGTAGCGGGTCACGAGGTTGCGGGTGATTTGATCCCCTTCCTTGATGTACCGGTTCGTGGCCTCGACTGCAGAGGGCGTACAGACCCGGTAGGTGAGCCCGAACGCCCCGAAACCCCGGTTATAGGCGCCGGCGATGCGCTCGCGGCGGCCGGGCGTCGTGCCCTCCGCATCGAGGAGCGCCTGCATCCGCCGCGGCCATTCGGGCGCGTCGGGGGCGGTGCATAGGCTGCGCAGGAAGGCGAGCGACCCCATGACCTCTGCGAGCCGCAGGAGGTCTTTTTCGTAGGGCGCAGGCGGCGGCTCGACCTGCGGGGCCGCCGCCTGCGGGTTGGCCGGAGCCGCCGGTTGCGGCGGCTGCGCCTGGGGCTGCGGCCGCCGTGGCTGGGGGCGCGGCTGGGGTGCCGGCTCGGGTCCGGGCTGGGGGATGGGCTGCGGCGGGCGGAAGAGTCGGTCGAAGAAGCTTTGCGCCAGCGCCGCCTCCGCCGAGGCGAGGCTCAAGGCCACCGCGACCGCCGTGGCGAGACCGAGCCGCACCGTCAACCGGCGGCCCGATACAGCGCAAAGGCCTGCGCGAGGATTCCCGGAAGTCCCGGCGTCGTCGGCAATCCTTCGATCTCGGCCTGCGTGACCCACCTGATCTCCTTCGCCTCCGGCCCCGTCTGCGGCTCGCCCGAAAACCAGCGGGCGGCATGGGCGATGATGACGATGTGGAGACTTACACGTCCTCCCGCATCCCGTTCAATCACCTCCACGGGGGCGACTGGTCCGATGAGCCTCGCCTCAACCCCCGTCTCTTCGCGGAGTTCCCGCAAGGCCGCCTCACCCAGGGTCTCCCCGGCCTCCACGCCGCCGCCGGGGAGCGAGAACAGCCCCTCCATGGGCGCGCGCCCGCGGCTCGCGAGCATGACCCGGTCGCCCCGGAATACGGCGACCGAGGCCGCGAGGAAGGGCTGGGTGGGGTAGAAGCGGTTGGCCGTCATGGATTGCTCAAGGAACCGGGATGCACCAGGATCCAAGAGTTCAAGGAACCGGCGGGGCAACATAGCCGGAGGTGCGGTCGGATGGGACCCCGGCGTCCTTCACGGACGCGTTGAACCGCCCGGCGGGGCAATATAGCGGGCGCGGGGGCGGATGAGGCCTCCCTGGCCGCGCTGCTCCACGGCATGGGCGAGCCAGCCCACCGTTCGTCCGACGGCGAAGATCGCGAAGGCGGCACCCCGCGGAAGCGTCAGGGCGCGTTCCAGCGCCACGAGCCCCACATCGAGGGAGGGCTTCTGCCCCACGAGCGCCCCGATGGCACGGATCCGCGCCCGGTCCCGCCGGGCGGTCTTCGATGCCGGAGGCAGGGCCCCGAGCAGCGCTGCGGCTCGCGGGTCGCCATCCGGATAGAGGTGGTGGGCGAAGGCGACCGCCGCCTCGCCGGCTTCGAGGCGCGCTCTCAGGCGCCGCCACCCGGCCGGATCGTCGCCGGTCTCGAGGAGCTCGCGGACGCGGTTCGTCGCGCCGCCGTGGCGCGGGCCGCTCAAGGTCGCAAGCCCCGCGATCACCGCTTCCTTGAGAGCCGCGCCCGTCGAGGCGGCAACCCGCACCGCGAAGGCCGAGGAGCTTAGCTCATGATCGGCGCAGAGGACGAGAGCCCGCCGCACCGCATTGGCCCCGGTCGCGTCGAGCCCCCAGGCCGCCGCGAGCCTGGCGTGGATCGGGTTGTCTCCGGCGGTCGCGCCGGCTGCCGCCGCGACGAGGTCGAGGATTGCCCGAACTGCGCGGCCGATCTCCCCGTCGCGGTCGGTCTCTGCGCGGGAGAGGTTCTGGATGGCGGCATCGAGGAAGGGCGCCGGCGGGCTTGCGGGAGCGGGCAGGGGACGCCGCGCCGATGCGGACGCGAAAGCCCATGGATCGAGATCCGGGATCAGCAGTGCCGCGACCTCCTCGAGAGTTGCTCGACCGGCGAGACGGATCGCGTCCTCGCCGCGGTAGAACAGGCGCCCGTTCTCGACCCGCGTGAGAGCCGTCTCCAGAACCGGCAGGCCCCAATCGAGCGCGGTAGCCGCGGCGATCGTCGGGCGCCGCAGGCGCACCCGGCGGCGGATCAGGGCCTCGACGTCATCGAGCGAATAAAGCCGCTCCCGGGGATCGCGGGGCGACGCGAAGGAGCGAACCAGGCCGCGACTGACATAAGAGTACAGGCTTGCCCGGCTGACGCCGAGGCGGGCGGAAGCATGGGCCGCATCGGCGAGGCGTTCTGGATGAGGCGCATCCCACTTCGGATGTGAAGCCTCGGCGGCATCGGCCAGGCGCGTGGGATCGGGTGTGTCCATATCTTGATATGTTGATTCAAGATTGACCCTTCGGCAAGGCCGCGTCGATGCTGGCCTTCAACGCGGGTTGGCCACGCCGATGCACCCTGCTCGGCGGACACCCGCCCGGAGGCCGCTATGGCGATCGGATTGGACGATGTGATTGCAGCCGAAACGGCGCTGAGCCACGTGGACGGGGAGGCGGGCCGGCTGATCCTGCGGGGCCACGATATCGAGGCGCTCGCGGGGCATTCGAGTTTCGAGGACGCTGCCGGGCTCCTCTGGAGCGATCTCGTCCCGAGGTGCAGCGCCCTCGCGCCGGCTCTCGGCGACGCTCGCATGCAGTCCTTCCGGGCCTTCGCGCCCCTGCTGCCGGCTCTCGCGGGGCTTGCGCCCGTCGAAGGCATGCGCCTTCTTCTCGCGGGCCTGTCCGATCGGGAAGACGATCATGCGGTGCTGGCCACCGCAGGGGCCGGCGTTGCGGCAGCGGCCGCCATTCGGGCGGGGGAAGGCTTAGCCGCCGTGCCGCCCGACCCGGCGCTCGGCCATGCTGCCGATCTCCTGCGGATGATCCGCGGCGAGCCTGCGGACGCCACGGAGGTCGCGGCCCTCGACACATACCTCGTTACGGTGCTGGACCACGGCCTCAACGCCTCCACCTTCGCGGCCCGCGTGGTGGCCTCGACGGAGGCCGGTCTGCTCTCCGCCGTGGTGGCGGGGCTCTGCGCCCTCAAAGGACCGCTGCATGGCGGCGCGCCGGGGCCGGTGCTCGACATGCTCGATGCCATCGGGACGCCGGCGCGCGCGGAGACCTGGCTCGACGGAGCCATCGCCCGCGGCGAGCGTCTCATGGGCTTCGGCCATCGCATCTATCGGGTGCGCGATCCTCGCGCCGATGTTCTCAAGGCGGCAGTCGCCCGGCTGAAGGGGCGTGACAACCGCGTGGCCCTGGCGGAAGCCGCGGAGGCCGCGGCGCTCAGGGCGCTCGCCCGTCACAAGCCCGGACACCGCCTCGACACCAATGTGGAATTCTACACGGCGCTCCTCCTCGAAGCGCTCCGCATCCCCCGCGCCGGCTTCACGCCTGTCTTCGCGGCGGGGCGCACGGCAGGCTGGGCCGCCCATGCGATCGAGCAGGAACGAGCGGGACGCATCATCCGCCCGCAATCCCGCTATGTGGGTCCATGGCCCGCGCAGGCCGCGTGAGCGATGCGCCCAAACCCGGTTCGCGGCTTGGAGACCTGGCCCGCGCAGGCCGCGTGAGAAGCTATCTCACGCATTCTGGGGGCGTAGCCCCGGGCCGGCACAAGCCGTTTCGGGGGCATATCGGACGTCATGGCAGCGTGGGACACTATCCCGGGCTGGCCGCGTGAAGGGCCGTTCGCTCAGACGTGCTGGCCACCGTTGATGTGGAGCTCGGTGCCGGTCACGTAGGACGAGGCGTCGGTGCAGAGGAAGTAGATCGCCTTGGCGACCTCCTCGGGGGTGCCGAGGCGGCGCATGGGGATCTGCTCGACGATCTTCTCGGTGCCGGGGGAGAGGATCGAGGTGTCGATCTCGCCCGGCGAGATCGCGTTCACCCGCACCCCGAGGGGTCCGAAATCCGCGGCCATCTCGCGGGTGAGCGCCGCGAGCGCCGCCTTCGAGGTCGCGTAGGCCGCACCCGCGAAGGGGTGGACGCGGGAGCCCGCGATGGAACTCACATTCACGACCGAGCCCTTCGCGTTCGTGAGCTCGTCCTGCAGCCCCCTCGCCAGCATGATCGAGGCGAAGAAGTTCACGTGGAAGACGCGGATCCAATCCTCGTAAGGCGTGTCGATGGATCCGAGCCTCGCGCCCTCCGGGCCCTTGGGCGAGATGCCGGCGTTGTTGACGAGTGCGTGCAGGCAGCCGCCTTCACCCTGCAGCCGCTCCTTCACGTCGGCGACGGCGCGGCGGGTGTCGTTGGGGTCCGAAAGATCCACCTGCAGGTGATCCTCGGGCCCCATCTCCCAGGGGCAGTTCTCCGGGAAGGGATGCCGGGAGCAGGTGATGACGCGCCACCCCGCGGAGGAGAACCGCTTCACGGTGGCATGCCCGATCCCGCGGCTGGCGCCGGTCAGGAGCATCACGCGGCGAGGATTGTTGGAAGCCATCGGGGGTCCGTGTTCAGGCGAGGGGCGGACCCTACTCCGGCGAGGGGCGAATGGCGAGGGGCGAATGACGAGCGGCTCGCGGTGCAGCTGAAGCGGACCGATGTGGCTGCTCGACCGGTCGGCACACCGCCGATCGCTGCTGGTAACTCCTATGGATAGAGCCGTTCCTTCGTCCAACCCTCGCCGGCCCGGGTGAAAACGATCCGGTCGTGCAGGCGGTAGGGGCGGTCGTGCCAGAACTCGATCGAGACGGGCGAGATGCGAAAGCCCGTCCAATGGGGCGGGCGGGCCACCTCGCCCTCGCCGAAATGGGCCGTCCGGTCGGCCACGGCCTGTTCGAGCACGGAGCGGCTCGCAAGCGGGCGGGATTGCTGGCTCGCCCAGGCCCCGATGCGACTGTCGCGGGGGCGGCTCTGGAAATAGGCGTCGGCCTCCTGATCGCTCACGAGGCTGACGAGGCCCCGCGCCCGCACCTGCCGCCGCAGGCTCTTCCAGTGGAGCACGAGGGCGGCCTTGGGGGTCGAGAGGAGCTCCCGGCCCTTGTTGGATTCGGTGTTCGTGTAGAACACGAAGCCCTGTGGGTCCGTCCCCTTGAGGAGGACCATGCGGACATTCGGGAGGCCGCTCGGATCGACCGTCGCAAGCGCCATCGCGTTCGGGTCGTTGGGCTCCGAGCGGACCGCCTCCGCGAGCCAGGCCGCGAAGAGAGCGTAGGGGTCGGTGGCCTCGGTGAAGTCGGCGGCCAGGTCACCGGATGTTAAGGGTTTCAAGCTTCTATTCCCGCGTGTGTGGTGGCTTGCGTTTGTGGGGTATCGACGCGTGACGATTATGGGTGCGCGCCGCCGTTTTCATCTAGGGCTCCGGGTGCATTCGGCACGCCTGGCCGGCGTGTCCGGTCTGGCGGTCGTTGTCGCGGTCGGCCTCGGCTCCGGCGGCTGCAGCATGAGCTTTCCTATGGCGTCCCTCGTCAAGGACGAGGATGCAACCCATTCTACGGTCAAGCGGGTGATCTCGCCCCTTTCGGCCGAACTCGGCGAGGAGGATTGGCGCCGCGCGAAAGGCGCCATGGCGGTGGCCCTCGACCCCCAGGGCTCCGGCTCCCAGGTCTCGTGGGACAACCCCGATACCCTCATGAAGGGGAACTTCACCCCCGTGGGCCAGCCCTTCGTCAAGGACGACGAGGTCTGCCGCTCCTTCCTGGCCACCGTGGTGGGGCAGGCCTCGACCTCCTCCCTTCAGGGTTCCGCCTGCCGCCCCTCGGGGGGCGAATGGGCCATCAAGGACATCAAGCCGTTCAAGCGCGCTTGAGGGCCAGCGCACCCGCTTGCCCGAAGTGCGAGAGAGTGCCCGTTGCAAGGCAGCCCGTGTGATGGCTGAAAGTGCGGAAGAGTTCCCGTTGCAATCCGGCAACACTCCCCCCATATGGCCGGCGAGGGCCGTCGGGCGACGAGCGCCCGTTTCCTTGCGGCCGGACGGAATCTGACATGCGCAACCCCTACGACATTCTCGGCGTGCCGCGGACCGCTGGCGAGGCGGAGATCAAGAAGGCGTTCCGCAAGCTCGCCAAGCAGTATCATCCCGATAGCAACGGGGGAGAGACCAAGGCCAAGGACAAGTTCGCCGAGGTGAACCAAGCCTACGAGATCCTAGGCGATGCCGAGAAGCGCGCTCAGTTCGACCGCGGCGAAATCGACGGCGACGGCAAGCCCCGTTTCACGGGCTTTCCCGGTGGCGGCGGGCGCGGTGCCGAAGGCGAGGGCTTTCCCTTCGGCTTCGGCCGGTCCGGCAATCCCTTCGGGCGCGGTGCCGCGCCGGGCGGCGACGACGTGTTCTCCCAGATTTTCGGCGAGGCCTTCCGCTCCGGCATGGCCGGGCGACGCCAGAGCCAGCGCGCCATGAAGGGCGAGGACGTCTCCGCCACCGTGACGGTGACGCTCGAGGAGATCGCGGCCGAGGCCAAGAAGCGCGTTCGCCTTCCCACGGGGCGCGACGTGGACGTGGTTCTCCCGCGCGGCGTCCTGGACGGACAGGTCATACGGCTGCGCGGCCAGGGCGAGGGCCCACCGGGTGCCGAGCCCGGCGACGCGCTTCTCACCGTGCAGATCGCTCCCCACGAGCGGTTCACGGCGGAGGGTTCGAATCTGCGCCTGCGGCTCCCGGTCGATCTCGAGGATGCCATTCTCGGCGGCAAGGTCCGGGTCCCGACGCTCACGGGAACGGTCGAGATGGGCATCCCGCCCATGACCCAGTCCGGCCGCACCTTCCGTCTGCGCGGCAAGGGCCTGCCCGGCAAGGCGGCGCCCGGGGACCTTCTCGTCACGGCGGAAATCCGCTTGCCTGACGTCGCCGACGAAGCCCTCATGGAATACGCCCAGAAGCGCCGCTCCGCGAAGGTGAGCTAAAGAGCGGCTCCCATCCGGGAAGCGCGGATCCGTAAAGGTGAGCCAGACCCGGAACGTTCCGGAGAATCGTCCAGCCCAGAGGTTGCTCTGGAAAGAGTGATCTCACGGCAGAGCGGCTTGCCCGTGTCGCGAAGCGCCGCTCTTCCCCCTCGGGCCGCCCTCCGCTAAGAAGCGCCACGTTTCATTGGCCGGCCTGCCGCCGGCCCTGCGATTCTGGGTGATTCATGGCTGAAACAGCATCGTCCGGCATTCTGGCCGGCAAGCGCGGCCTCGTGATGGGCGTGGCGAACAACCGCTCGATTGCCTGGGGTATCGCGCAGGCCGCCCGCCGGCACGGGGCCGAACTCGCCTTCACCTATCAGGGCGATGCCCTCAAGAAGCGGGTCGAGCCCCTGGCGCAGGAGCTCGGCGGCGTGGTGGTCGGCCATTGCGACGTGACCGATCCCGCGACCATCGATGCGGTGTTCGACGAGGTGCGCGACCGCTGGGGCGGTCTCGATTTCGTGGTCCACTGCATCGCCTTCTCGGACAAGGACGAGCTCACGGGCCGCTACGTCGAGACCTCCGAGGAGAACTTCACCAAGTCGCTCCTGATCTCCTGCTATTCCTTCACGGCCGTGGCCCAGCGTGCCGAGAAGCTCATGGGGAAAGGCGGTTCGCTTCTCACGCTCACCTATTACGGCGCCGAAAAGTGGATGCCGCACTACAACGTCATGGGCGTCGCGAAGGCCGCGCTGGAGGCCTCGGTGCGCTATCTCGCTGCGGATCTGGGGCCCCAGGCCATCCGCGTGAACGCGATTTCGGCCGGTCCCATCAAGACCCTCGCGGCCTCCGGGATCGGCGATTTCCGCTACATCCTCAAATGGAACGAGTACAACTCGCCCATGCGCCGGACGGTGACGATCGAGGAGGTGGGCGAGACCGCCGCCTATCTCGTCTCCGACATGGCGCGGGGCATGACGGGCGAGATCCTGCACGTCGATGCGGGATACCACGTGGTCGGCATGAAGAACCCGGATGCCCCCGACATGACGCGGGTGAACGAGAGCCTGTGACAATGAAGAACCCGGACGCTCCCGACATGTCGCGGGTGAACGAGAACGTCTGACCCCTCAGCATCCCTGAACCTCACGGGACGGGGCCCGCTTCCCACGAGCCCCGCTGATCCGAGTGTCGCGTGCCCATTCTCTATTTCGTCCGCCACGGCGAGACCGACTGGAACCTGGAGGGCCGCCTCCAGGGCCAGAAGGACATCCCGCTCAACGATCTCGGCCGCGTGCAGGCCGAGGAGGCCGGCCGGCGCCTCCTGGCCCTGACATCGCGGCCCGAGGATCTCGACTATGTCTGCAGCCCGATGCTGCGCACCCGCGAGACCATGGAGCTGATGCGCCAGGCCATGGGGCTGCATCCCACCGCCTATCGACTCGATCCGCGCCTCGTCGAACTCACTTTCGGGGCCTGGGAGGGTCTGACCTGGAAGGAAGTCCGCGCCCGCGAGCCGCAGGCCGCTCATGCCCGCGAGGGCGACAAATGGGGCTACGTGCCGCCCGAGGGTGAGAGCTACGCCATGCTGACCGAGCGCGTGCGCCCGGTGCTCGACGACCTCACCCGGGATACCGTCATGGTCTCCCACGGCGGCGTCGCCCGCGCCTTTCTCGCCACCCTCTGCGGCATCGCCAAGCGCGACGCGCCGCGCATCGACATCTGGCAGGGCCGGGTGCTCGTCATCGAGGGCCGTCGGCACCGCTGGGCGTGAGGTCCATCGGCTTGTCTCTCCTCCCCCCTTGCGGGGAGGGGAGACTGGTGCCCTGTTTCGCGCGTGACTCGCCCGGCCTTTGCTCGTAGGAAAGCGCCCGCCATGTCCCACAACAGCTTCGGCCATCTCTTCCGTGTCACGACCTTCGGCGAGAGCCACGGGCCGGCGCTTGGATGCGTGGTCGACGGCTGCCCCCCGGGGCTCCCTCTCGATGCCGCCGAGATCCAGGCCGAACTCGACCGCCGCCGGCCGGGACAATCGCGTTTCACGACCCAGCGACGCGAGCCCGATGCGGTGAAGATCCTCTCGGGCGTGTTCGCGGATGACCGGACCGAAGGTCAGATCACCACCGGGACGCCCATCGCGCTCCTGATCGAGAATGTCGACCAGCGCTCGAAGGACTATTCCGACATCCGCGACACGTACCGGCCGGGCCACGCGGATTACGTCTACGACCGCAAATACGGCATCCGCGACTATCGCGGCGGCGGCCGCTCCTCGGCCCGCGAGACCGCGGCCAGGGTGGCGGCGGGGGCGATCGCCCGGAAGGTTGTCGCCGGGGTCACGATCCGCGCGGCTCTCGTCCAGATGGGCCCGCACGCCATCGACCGCTCCCGCTGGGACTGGGCCGAGGTGGAGAACAACCCCTTCTTCTGCCCGGACCCGCAGGCGGCCGCCTTCTACGAGGAGTATCTCGACGGCATCCGCAAGAACGGATCCTCGATCGGGGCCGTGATCGAAGTGGTGGCCGAGGGCGTTCCGCCGGGGCTCGGGGCCCCCGTTTATGGGAAGCTCGATGCGGATCTCGCCGCGGCCCTCATGTCCATCAATGCCGTGAAGGGCGTCGAGATCGGCGACGGCTTCGCGGCGGCCGCCCTCCGGGGCGAGGACAATGCCGACGAGATGCGCCCCGGAAACGCGGGCGAGCCCACGTATCTCTCGAACCGGGCCGGCGGCATTCTCGGCGGCATCTCCACGGGCCAGCCCATTGTAGCGCGCTTTGCCGTCAAGCCCACCTCCTCGATCCTCACCCCTCGCCGGACCGTGACCCGCACGGGCGCCGAGGCCGAGATCCTGACCAAGGGCCGTCATGACCCCTGTGTCGGCATCCGGGCCGTGCCCGTGGCCGAAGCCATGATGGCCTGCGTGCTCGCCGATCACCTCCTGCGCCACCGCGGGCAGGTGGGCGAAAGTCTCCCCCGGCCACACAATCTGTGAGCCTTATTCAAAGCAGACCTGCAACATAAGCGGAGTGATTTTAGTTTAACTAAAATCGCTGCTGCGATAAAAGTTGGGCATGAAGCTCGCTGCGTGGCTCATCCGTCACCGCGTCTCCCGCGTGGAGTTCGCCCGCCGGATCGGCGTGACCCCCGGGGCCGTCACGCAGCTCTGCAAGGACGAGGGCGCCTGGCTCTCCCGCGACACCGCCGAGACCATCGCCCGCGAGACCCGGGGCGCGGTGACCCCCAACGACTTCCTGCCCTTGAAGGAGCGCCCGATGCAATCCGTCCCTGAGGCCATCGAGGCCTTCGCGCGCGGCGAGATCGTGATCGTGACGGACGACGACGACCGCGAGAACGAGGGCGACCTCATCGTCGCGGCGTCGCTCTGCACGCCTGAGAAGATGGCATTCATCATCCGCAACACCTGCGGGATCGTCTGCGCACCGCTGACCCTCGACGAAGCGAAGCGCCTGCGACTCGATCCCATGGTGGCATCGAACGACGCTCCCCTTGGCACCGCTTTCACGGTGTCGGTGGACGTGCGGCATGGTCTCACCACGGGCATCTCGGCCGAGCAGCGGTGCAACACCGTGCGGGCGCTCGCCAACAACAACATGGGCGCGGGCGATTTCGTGCGCCCCGGCCATATCTTCCCGCTCACCGCGAAGGACGGCGGCGTGCTCATGCGCTCCGGCCACACGGAGGCCGCGGTCGATCTCTGCCGGCTCGCGGGGCTCCCGACCGTCGGCGTGATCTGCGAACTCGCGAACGACGACGGCACCGTGATGAAGGGCGCCCAGATCGACGCCTTCGCCGAGAAGCACGGGCTCAGGCGCATCTCGGTCGCCGATCTCATCGCCTACCGCCAGGCGCGGGAAAAGCTCGTGGAGCGCATCGCCACTTTCCCGGTCAACACCGAGTGGGGCGCCTTCACGGCCCATGCCTATTCGACGCCCTTCGACCCCGTGCAGCATATCGCCCTCGTCCACGGTCGCATCGGCGACGGACAGGGCGTTCCGGTGCGCCTGCACCGCGAGAACGTGGTCACCGACGTGTTCTCGGGCAGCACCATCGACGCCGCCATGCGCCGCATCGCGAAGGAGGGCCGGGGGGTTCTCGTGTATCTGCGCGACGGTACCGCAGGGGTGCCCGCCACCAATTTCACCGAGTGCGATGCTACCGGCTCGGAAGCGGCCTGCACCACGCAATGGCGCGAGATCGGCCTCGGCGCCCAGATTCTGCGCGACCTCGGCGTGGTCTCGATCCGCAATCTCGCGACCTCCGCCCGGTCCTATGTGGGACTCTCCGGGTTCGGGATCGAATTGCTCGGCGAGGAGCCCGTGGAGGGCTGATCCACCGCTGCCGCCGCGCCCGAGGATCCAAAACGCGTGGGTCATAGGATCACGGGTTGCCGACCGAGACGAAAAAAGGAAGCTTGACAGTAAAGCGCTCTCACCATCTTCAGTTGTGTAACCAATAGGCGCGATCAAAGCGAGCTTTTACTACTTTAAGTAAAGAAGTCGCAGGGATTTGCTACTCTAGGACTGGAGAGATGCCTTACATTTTCGTGGTAGGGTTGCATCCAGGCCGCGAACTCCTGAGATCCCCTCGGGGCGGTACAGGAGACCTCCATGGCTTGGCAATTCCCTCTCTCCCTCTCCACCTCCGGGACTGCAGTCGACCTCGGTCGAACCGACAACGTGTTCGTTGCCGACGGCGTCGTTCTCGCATCCACGGCTGCAGCGACCATCCAGGGAATCGGAGAAACGTACGCCCATCAGGTCATCGTCGCCGGAACCGTTGTGAGCAGTAGCTTCGACGCGATCGCCCTCGGGCTCAACACAAACAGCTTCGGCCAATTCGTCCGCATCGAGGCCGGCGGCGACGTGCGCAGCTTCGGGCACTACGCCATCAACCTGCTCGGGACCGGCAGCACGTTCATCAATCATGGCAACGTCTTCAGCGAAGCCGCCGCCCTCGTGCTGCAATCGAGCAGAAGCGACACGGTCGCCACGATCGTGAACACGGGCGTCATGGAATCAACGACTGCCGCGATCATGATCTCTGGCTCGGAAACCGTGAAGCTCCGCAACATGGGCGTGATCGACGGGGCCACGGCCTACACGTCCAGCAGCCTCGCTCGTGACTGGATCACGAACGACGGGACGATTTCCGGGACCGTGGAACTGGGAGCGAGCGACGATTTCTATAGCGGGGCTTCGGGGACGCTGCATGGCAAGCTCTATGCAGGGTCCGGCGACGACACGGCCACGGGCGGTAAGAACGACGACTGGTTTTACGGCGGAGCCGGCAACGATCGGCTGACCGGCAATGCCGGCAAGGACGCACTCTTCGGTGATAGGGGAAGGGATGTGCTGTCTGGTGGGGCCGGTGCCGACATCCTGTACGGCGACGCAGGCAACGACATCTTCATCTTCAATGCACCGCTCTCGCCCGCCGATGCGGATTCCATTGGCGACTTCGCCAACGTTCGCGGCAATAACGATGCCATCCACCTCGGGAGTTCCGTGATGAAGAAGCTTGGAGCGGATGGGCAGCTCAAGGCAGCCTTCTTCAGGGTGGGATCCGCCGCCGCGGACGCCAACGATCACGTCATCTACAACAAGGCGACAGGCGTCCTCTCGTATGATTCGAACGGGAACGCGGCGGGCGGCGTCACGATTCTCGCTACCATCTCGACCAAACCCACCCTCACCCACGCAGACTTCTTCGTGATCTGAGGAGGCGACGCGGCCGTGCCGGACCCCCAGAGCGTCGATCTCGTGGGGCGATCCGGCTCACGGGAAGAAAGCGATCGCTCGGAAACGAGAGCTGATTCCAGGCAAAAGGAAACAGCTCCGGCCGCCGCGAGCAACGGGCTGGAACCCACGGGATGCGGGGTCTCGAGGGACCATGGCGTCACTGCCCGACCAAGCGTGAATTGCAGCCTTCGGCTGCTCCGGAGCGATTGCCGAAACGTCCAGGTGACGAGGTCCCGGAGCCCGCGGCGACGCGGGCTCCGGATGTCTTTGGCTTCCCCGCACGATCTCATCCGAGAAGTCGTAACCTCTCGGGATCATGCTTTAACGCACGGCGCGGGCGCGGCGGCGTTCGCGGGGCTGCGGCATGGGCTCGTCCGTGTCCTGCACGTCCATGTCCTGCCTGTCCACGTCGGGATTCATGCCCGCCCGGGCGTTCATGTCGGAGCCCATCATCATGCCGGAGCCCGAACGCATGCCGATGCTGCCGGTCTCGGTGACGTCCGCGTTCACGCGTGTCGCGACGGCGCGGGCGCGGCGGCGCTCGACCTGGGTCGTCGTCACCTCGGTCTCGGGCCGAAACACGGTGGCCCGCGTGGTCACGGTCTGGGGCTGAAGAACGGTCCGGTTCTCGACCACCTGACGGGGACGGTTCACGGTCTGGGTATCGACCACCGTGCGGGGCTGCAGCTCCGTGCGGTTCTCGACCACCTGACGGGGGCGCTCCACGGTCTGGAACTCCGTCACGGTCTCGGGCTGATACACGGTCTGGTTCTCGACCACCTGCTGGCGCTGCAGCACGGTCTCGGTTTCCGTGATCGTGCGCGGACGCTGCACGGTCTGGAACTCCGTCACTTTGCGCTGGCGCGGCACGCTCTGAAATTCGGTGACGGTCTCGGGCCGCTGCACGGTCTGGAATTCCCTCACGGTGCGCTGGCGCGGCACGGATTGGATCTCGGTGACCGTGCGCTGGCGCGGAACGGACTGGAATTCCGTCACCGTGCGGGGCTGCTCCACCATCTCGGTGGTCTGGATCGTTTCGGGCTCGTAGACGATGCGCGCGCGCATCACGGTCTGCTGACGGGTGACGGGCACGCGCTCGGTGATGGTGCGCTGGACGGGAACCTGCTCGGTTTCCGTGACGGTGCGCTGCACCGGCACCTGCTCGGTCTCCGTGATCGTGCGCTGCACGGGCACCTGCTCGGCGCGGGTCACGACGCGCTGCACCGGCACCTGCTCGAATTCCGTCACGGTGCGCTCCACCGGCACCTGCTCAGGCTCGAAGACGGTGCGCTGGCGCGGCACCTGCACGGGCACCTGGACCTCGCGGGTCACGGGCACCTGGACGGCGCGCTGGACCGTGCGCTGCACCGGAACGCTCTCGCGCTCGACCACGGTGCGGGCTTCCTGGTGGGTGACGGGCTGCAGCTCGGTGCGGGCGACCGGAACCTGAACCTGTTCGTTCACGGTGCGGGTGGTCTGCACGGTCTCGGGCCGCAGCACGGTCTGCCGGCGCTCTACGGTTTCGGGACGCATCACCGTGCGGGCCTGCCCCTCGGTGCGCCGTTCCACGACCTCGCTCGTCGCGCCGACCGAACCGTTCACGCCGATTTCAGGCCCGCAGGCCGGCAGCGTCATGCGCTGGAAGGCATCGGCGTCCGGGCCCGCGCAATTGATCGTGCTTGTCTGGGCGCTGGCAGCCGTCGCCCCAAGCGCCAGTGCGGCCACGGAGGCCAGCATCGCGGTTTTCAGCATCGTTACACTCCTGGATTCCAACAAAGCATGGGTTGCGGCCCGTCGGCCGCGTTCCCGTTCGACGAGCCTGCGCAAACACCTTCGGAGAACCGCGATTCAAGGACGCGGTTCCCAAGGCAGAGCTTGGAATGGGAGTAACTGAAAAGCTTGAGGAGAAGCGCGGTTCAGGGTCCTGTGAGAGAGTCCTTGGTCAATCAAACGTCATCCGAAATGTTCGAAGGGGCAGCCACTGCGAGGCACTATCGCATCTGAAATCCACGCCAATGTTCGCAGCACGACTCACGAAATTGCATTCTCAATTTATGCACGCTAAGGTAGCGGATATAAGCATAGCCTTTATAATCGCGATATTGGACCAGCTAGACCGAGTAGATGGTCCAAAAGAGAGAGGCTGGCGGTCCAAGGTGTACCGTTGATGCATCAGCCGGAGCGTGCCGTATGCAGTATGGATTTCATCTATACATCGATGAAGCCGGAGATGAAGGAGTAGAGCGGATCCGACCGTTAGATCCAGATGGTGCCTCTGAGTACTTTGTGATGTGTGGCGTCCTTATCCGCGCACATCGAAGCCAAGAATTGGCAAGCTTTGTCCTAAATCTGAAGAAGCAAATCGGTTTATCTGTCGCTGAAGAATTACACTTCCGAGACCTGACGGCCTCTCAGCAGAAGCTGGCTATAGCTGAAATCGGGAGGTTTCAGCTCGGTCTCGTCGCAATCGTATCAAACAAGAGGAATATGCGTCGTTATCGGAATCGCCGGATTGAGCAGAAGGCATTTGAGATCGTTCGCGGTAAGAAAAGGCCCCAGCAGTACAATTGGTTCTACAATCATACCTTCCGCTATCTTCTCGAGCGATCTAGTTCAGAATGTGCTCGCTGGACAAAAGTTGCGTTCGGTAATGATCAACAGATCCGTGTAATATTTTCTCAGCGCAGGGGGTTTCGCTACTCACAGACAAAAGCATACCTCCACAAAATGCGTGTAGCGCAACATGATCGAAGCTACTTCAACAACAAGCGCCAAATCGATTGGCGAGTCGTAAACCCGAGCGCGATCGAATGGTCACGAGGGAAGAGTGAGCCTGGCCTTCAAGTCGCAGATTGCGTGGCAAGCGCTGTGTTTCGAGCGATCGATGAAGATTGGTTCGGAGCCGCCGAGCCAGGTTTTCTAGAAACTCTCTCGCCAAGGTTCATCCGCGAGGGCACCTCCCCTCGCGATTATGGGTTTAAGTTACTGCCTGACTCATTTGAGGGACCACTTTCCACAAGTCAGAAGAAAGGCTTGCGGGCGGTAGGTCATCATTTTGCTAACGGAGATTGAATGTTTGCAAAAGCAGATGAGGCTTAATGCAATACCGGACGCAGTCAGTGTCGCGGTATAAGGCTATTTGAGCGCCTACAGGAGTGGTTAACACCTCTAAGTTTGGGTTGGTTGCCGACAAGAAAGCCCCCTCGGCTTCACGCCGAGAGGGGTCCTACCCTCGCCCTGCGTGCGATCCGCCTCAGCCTCGGCTACGCGACCGGATCATGAAGTTGTCGAAGGAGTACTCGGCCACCTGGAACCAGAGATACTCCTCGTTCCGGAAGGCGCGTAGGCTCTCGTACATCTTCTTCCAGTCGGCGTTCTTGGCGGAGAGTTCGTCGTAGATCTCGTTCGAGGCCTTGAGGGCTGCCTCCATGAGGTCCTGAGGAAAGGGGCGCAGCTGGGCGCCCGAACCGACGAGGCGGCGGAGCGCCGCCGGGTTTCGGGCGTCGTATTTCGCCAGCATATTGAGGTTCACCCGCGCGGAGGCATCCTCCACGATGGTCTTGTAGTGCTTCGGGAGTTCCTCCCACTTGGCCTTGTGGAACATGTAGTGGACCGTGGGCCCGCCCTCCCAGAAGCCCGGGTAGTAGTAGAACGGGGCGACCTTCTGGAAGCCGAGCTTCTCGTCGTCGTAGGGACCGACCCATTCGGCCGCGTCGATCGTGCCGCGTTCGAGGGCCGGATAGATGTCGCCGCCGGCGATCTGCTGCGGCACGGCGCCGAGCTTCTGGAACACCTGACCCGCGAGGCCGGCGATGCGGAACTTGAGCCCCTGCACGTCGGCAACGGACTTGATCTCCTTGCGGAACCAGCCCCCCATCTGCGTCCCGGTGTTGCCGGAGGGGATGGCGTGGACGTTGAACTTGCCGAGATATTCGTTGACGAGCTCGTTGCCGCCGCCATGGTTGAGCCATGCGGCCTTCTGGCGGGCGTTGAGGCCGAAAGGAATGTCCGCGAACACCGCGAAGGCAGGGTCCTTGCCGATGTAGTAGTAGCCTGGCGCCTGGATCATCTCGACGGTGCCGTTCGACACCGCATCGAATGCCTGGAAGGTGCCCACGATCTCGCCTGCCGCGAAGGGCTGGATCTGGAACTTGCCCTCCGTGGCATCGGAGACGTGGCGGACGAATTCCTCGTTGGCGCCGTAGAGGGTGTCGAGACTCTTCGGAAAGCCCGACGAGAGACGCCAGCGGATGTCGGGATTGGATTGGGCGAGGGCGGGCTTTGCGACCGCGCCGGCGGCGAGGCCTGCGCCCGCAGCGGCAAGGAAGGTCCGGCGTTTCATGATGCTCCTCCGTGAGCCCCCTCTTGATCGGGTTTCCCCAAAGGAAAGCACCGAAGGAAGGGGTCGGCAAGGGAGGGGCTCTCCCGCAGCGCTATCGAAGGACGCCGGAGGCCGCCGCAGAAGCGGGAGTTTGGAAGGGCCGTGCGGCTGCCGGCCGCTCCGCGAGAGGCGAACCGCCAGGCTCGAGGACCGACGCGAGAGAGCTGATGCCGCGCGGCATCAGCTCTCTGTCTTGATGTGAGGCGTTGGCCCGTGAGCCCGGTCGACCTCGCTCAGATCAACGCAGTACTCCTTGGATGAGCGCGGTGTCACGCAAGCCGGGTTCCCCTCACTCGGATCGACGGTCGAGTGCGGTTTCCGAAGGTGGAGTCAGCACCTATCCCGAGGTGGTCTCGTTCTCGTCCCGTGAACCGGATCCACGTCGGAGGGATCAGGCTCCTAAGTCTTTGTTCGGCCGCATGATCTTCATCCGAAAAGTCTCCAACTTTTCGGGATCATGCTCTAGCTCGGGAGCAGCACCGAATCGACCACGTGGATCACGCCGTTCGATTGCAGCACGTCTGGGATCGTGACCGTGGACTTGTTGCCCTTCGTGTCGGTGATGGAGAGCCGGCCGCGGCCCGCCTGCATCAGGGTCAGGGCATCGCCTTCCACCGTGCGGAGCGTCGCCTTGCCGCCGCCCTGCTTCACCTGGTCGACGAGATCCGCGGCCGTGAGGCGGCCGGGCACCACGTGATAGGTCAGGATGCCGGTGAGGGTGGCCTTGTTCTCGGGCTTCACGAGGGTTTCGACGGTGCCCTTGGGGAGCTTGCCGAAGGCCTTGTTGGTCGGCGCGAACACCGTGAAGGGGCCGGAGCTCGCGAGGGTGTCGACGAGGCCTGCGGCCTTAACGGCGGCCACGAGCGTGGTGTGGTCCTTCGAGTTCACCGCATTCTCGACGATGTTCTTCGAGGGAAACATGGGCGCGCCGCCCACCGTCTTGGTCTTTTCCTGCGCGAGAGCCGGCGCGGCCACGAGGAGGGCGGCGAGGGTGACGATGCGAAGCTTCATGGGGTCTCCCCTGAATCATGCGTTGCATGGAGCCGGCGCGGGGCTCGATGGCCCCGGGCGTCCGGCTGAAGGGCCGGCGAGGCCGACCTTCGAAGCGGTTACCCAGGGGCACATGCCGTGGATGCAGGGGCTGCGGAAAAACTTTTCTCAGGGGTCGCGAGGGCTGTTCTGCGTCGCTCAGGCGCGGAGATTCGCCCCGACCGGCCGGCGTGGAGCGCGACCCGCGCCCTCGCCCTGCGCTTTTAAGCGCAGAAGACCGTCGGTCCGTCGAGATACACCTTCAGGCGCTCGGCCGCGGAACCCTGCGGTGCGCTGCCATAGTTCATGGCCGCCAGGGGATGGCGGTCGGGCGTGGGGGAGACTGGCGTGACGCAGACCAGCCGGACGGCGGGTGCTTCGCCCGTGGGGGGCGTCGCCTCGGGCGGCTTCTCGGGTTCCTGATCGACCATCGGTGAGCTCCTCGATCTTGCGGGGGGCGCGATCAACATCGGGAGAGACGGCATCCTGCGCCCGGAACGGGATGCAGACAAGAAGCTTATAGGCAGGCGAAGACCGTCGCCTCACACGGATGGGTGAATTCGGCGATCATGCGCTTGGCCTGCGCCAACAGCCTTGCGGGGTTGGGTCGTGGTTTGCAAAATCCGATCTCGTTCCCTCGTGGTCCCACATCAAGACGTCCTAGGCGGCCTCCGCCATCCGTTCCGGGCGCAGACCCCGGCGACCTGCGGCTCTTCCCGAGTGCCATGGCGCCTTGCCCCTCATGCCCGGGACAGAGACGGTCGGCAGCCCGCTTAGAGCGCCGTCGTTGCAGTGCCCTTCATGAGCACCGGGCCCGTGGGCAGGCCGGTGGGAGAGCCCCGAGGGGGCTCGACCGAGATCGCGAAAACGTGGTTCGGCCCGACCCTCTCGACCCTCTGAAGATTGAGAAGGAGAGAGCGCGGCTCGGTGACGACGCCCACCGAGACGGGGTTCTGATTCGGCCCCGCGATCGACCAGACCTCGAAGGAGCGGCCAGACGGGATCTCCATATTCGCGAACGGCACGAGCTCGGCCTGCCCGTTCCGGTAGGTGTTGATCACACCCGCGGGCTGATTGGCGTCGGTGAGCAGCACCGCGACCATCACGGGTTGGCGCGCGCTGCGGTCCGCGAGAAAGCCGAGGCCGACGGCCAGCGCGATCGTCGCGAAGGCCCCGGCGAGGCCGGCGGCCCGCCAGAAGGCAAGATTGCGCCACAGTGCCCGAAAGGCATTGCGGGGGTCCGGCACCAGAACGGGCGTCGGATCCACCGCCTTCGCGGCCGAGGCCTGGCTCGCGGACGGTGCCTCGACGACGGCCGCGAGCGCGAGGCCGTTCTCGATGCGCTGCCAGAGGTCCTCTCCCGTGGAGGCCGGGGTTGCGGTCTCGTCGATCTCGGCGAACCGCACCTGCCAGGATGACACCGCAACCTGGAAGGCCCGGTCGGAGGCCGCGAGCTCTTCGGCCCGCCGGCGCTCGTCGCCTTCGAGGAGGCCGAGCACGTGCTCGGCCGCGAGCCGTTCGCGCTCCTCGGGGCTCATGGCCGAACTCCCGGGCGAGGGGGGAGGGCAGCCGGCATTCCGATCCTCATCTCATGCATTCCCTCGGAGGGAGGGAGAGGCGGATCCAGGGATTCGTCAAGCCATGCACTCCCTTAAGGAGAGCAGCGAGCGGCGGATCCACGACTTCATGGTGCCGAGCGGCACGCCGAGACGGCCGGCGAGTTCGCCATGGCTCAGGCCATGCACATAGGCGAGCAGGATCGCCTGCCGGCGCATGGGTTCGAGCCGGTCGAGGCAGCGCTTGAGGGCGCCGGTGTCGGAGAGGCGAAGCGCGATAGTCTCGGGGCTCTCGTCGGAGGAGACGAGCCCCATCGGCTCGAAATCCTCCACGAGGTCCGTGCGGCTTTCCCCGCGCAGGATGTTGAGGGCCCGGTTCCGCAGCACCGCGTAGAGCCACGTGCGCGCTTCCCCCCGCTCGGGATCGAAGCTCGCGGCCCGCTGCCAGACCTGAACGAAAGTGTCGTGGACGGCCTCCTCGGCGAGGGGCCGGCGGCGCAGGAGGCGAAGGGCGACGCCGAGCATCCGCGGCGCTTCCAGGTCGTAGATGGCGCGCAGGGCCGCCCGGTCGCCCGCCGCACAGCGGCGGAGCGCCTCGTCGAGGCTCTCCCGCTCGCGGGAGAGGCCAGGGACGGAAGTCGGAAAGGAATTGGCCATCAGGGAAGCCACCATGCAGGGAATACACGCCCTCCGTCTACGCGGATGCAGCATCCGCAGATTTTTCCTCACAGCTCCCTGGCCCCGACCCCCGGGGAATGCACGCGACACCGCTCCTTGAGCATGCCTCCCCGTGCACATGAAAAAATCGTCCCTGCGCCTGCATCCGGGCCCGCCCTGGCTGTGTATCCGCCCTGCCGGCCGGTGCAGGACCGGCTCTTCTCGAGGAGACAACCATGAAGCCCATCACCCTCATCGCCGCTCTCGTCGGAACAGTCGCGCTCGGGTCCGCGGCCCAGGCCCAGAACGTCGCGGCGCTCGTCGGCGGCGACACGCTCGCGATCGTGGACGTGGCGGCCAAGACAATCGGCAAGACCGTGAAGGTGGAGGGGATCCAGGGGCAGCTCGTCGGCATCGACGTGCGTCCGGCGGACGGCATGCTCTACGGGCTCGTGGCCGACGGCACCGTGGTGACGATCGATCCCATGACCGGCAAGGCTACCCAGAAGTCGAAGCTCGAGACGATGCTGGCTCCCGGGACAATGGCGACGGTGGACTTCAACCCGGCCGCCGACCGTCTGCGCATCATCGGCTCCGACGGCACCAATCTCCGCGCCAACGTGGACGACGGCAAGGTCACGAAGGACGGGCAACTCAAGTTCGCCGAGAGCGACATGCACAAGGGCAAGGCCCCGAAGATCGTGGCCGGCGCCTACACCAATTCCATGAAGGGCGCGAAGGAAACCACCCTCTACGACATCGACGCCACGGGCGCGGTGGTCCGTCAGGCGCCCCCGAACGATGGCGTTCTCAACTCCATCGGCATGCTCGGCATGAGCGCCGAGGCCGCGGCCTTCGACATCGTGGCCGACGGCAATGGCGGCAACGAGGGCTGGCTCATGGCGGGCGACACCCTCTACAAGGTCGACCTCGCGACCGGCAAAGGCACGAGCGTCGCGAAGATCGCCGGCGTCAGCGGCACGGTGCGCGACATCGCGGCGATGCCGAAGGCGATGTAACGCGCTACTCCCCCCTCTCCCCGCCGGACCTCGGGTGTTCCCGAGGTCCGCAACCGGGAACGCAAGTCGGGAACACCCGACTTGCGGCGGGGAGAGGGCTGGGGTGAGGGGCCGGTCGGAGGGTCTCGATCTCTCCCGGTATGCAACTCTTGCCACAGGCTGCAAAACGACAACGATGATCTTGCTGCGGGACCTTCGGGGGCGAGCTTCGGTTTCAGGCGTTCCGCTCGTCCGCGACAGGCCCATCAATCCCGGTTGGGGGAGACAGATTTCAGAGGCAGCTGCGACCCATGGCGGCCAGCGCCTCGTCGAGGAGGTCGCCGAGATTGGGAATGCCGATGAGGTAGTCGGCCGTGCTGGTGCCGGCGCTCTCCTCCCGCTCCCGGGCCAGCCGCACGGCCGCACCCCATTCCTCGGGCTCCATGTCGCCGCGACCGATATAGACGAGGGCGATGAGGTCGGCCCGTTCGTCGTCGTTGAGACCCGCGATCACGTCCCGCATTTCCTGCTCGGTGGCATCGTCGGGGTGAGCGATGAGGGAATCGAGGTTGCCGTCGTCGATCGGGTTCGAGCCGGAGGCCGGATCCGTCACCCCTTCCTTCACATCGATGGCTCTCGCGCGAAGAATGAGTTCGCAAACCTTGTCGAGGGCGATGTCCATGGGATCCTCCGGGGTCGGTTCTGGCTTCCAGTTCCCGGGGATTCTGGGTTCTTCCCGGGATCGGATGGGCGTCGAGTTCCGGGAGGAAACACTCAAAGGGGCGAGACGGTTCGCGCAAGGTCATGCGGCCATGAGCCGGCGCCTGATCCGGGATCCGTTCGGGCTGCTTCTGGAACCTACGCCTTTGGAACCTACGCCTTGAGCAGTGTGTGCACCGCCTCGGCGAGCTCTATGGTGCGGTAGGGCTTCGGCAGGAGAGGGGCGTCGCAGGGGGTGGGGGAGCCAATTCCGGAGGCCTCTCCGTCACGGCCTGAGGTCAGCAGCACCTTGAGGCCCGGCCGCATCGCGCGGGCCCGTTCGGCGACCTCCACGCCGCTTACGCCCTTGGCGAGCGCCACATCGGTGAGAAGCAGATCGAAATCCGCCCCGGCGCCGAGGTGCTCGAGGGCCGCCTCACCCGCCGAAACCCCGGTCACCTCATAGCCGAGATCGGCGAGCTCGCCCGATACGAAGGCCAGGACCTGGGGCTCGTCCTCCACGACGAGGATTCGCTCCCTTCCGCCCGGCACCGGCCGCACGCGACCCTGAATCTGGGCCGGCGCGGGCACCTCCAGAGGAACGGCGCGCAGAAGAATCGTCACGGCGGTGCCCTGGCCGGGGGCGCTCTCGATCGAGACATGCCCGCCGGACTGCTCGGCGAAACCGTAGACCATGGAGAGACCGAGCCCGGTCCCCTTGCCGACGTCCTTGGTGGTGAAGAACGGCTCGAAGACTTTGGCGAGCACGTCCGGGGTCATGCCGGTCCCGGTGTCGGACACGGTCAGGAAGGCGACGGGCTGCCCGGCGGGCAGGTTCCCCTCGTCGAGGTGAGCCTCGCGCTCGCCGGTCGTGATCGTGAGCGTGCCGCCCTCGGGCATGGCATCGCGGGCGTTGAGGGCGAGGTTGAGGATGGCGCTTTCCAGAAGCGCGCGGTCCGCGAAGGCGGCGTTGCGGGCGGCTTCCCCGTCGGCCTTGACCACGACGTCCTTGCCGAGCGTACGGCGGAGCATCGGCACCATCCCGGAGACGACCTCGCACAGGGCGAGCCGCTCCGGGCACAAGGATTGGCGGCGCCCGAAGGCGAGAAGCTGCTGGGTAAGATGCGCGCCCCGCTCGGCCGCCCTGAGGGCCTCCGCGGCCGCGTGGCGCTGACGCTGATCGACCAAGTCTTCGAGGAGGCGCTCGGTGTGGCCGATCACGACCGTGAGGAGGTTGTTGAAGTCGTGGGCGATGCCGCCCGTGAGCTGGCCCACCGCTTCCATCTTCTGGGCCTGGCGGAGTTTCTCCTCGAGCACGACCCGCTCCGAGATGTCCCGAACCACACTCACCAGCCCCTGCGGGCGCCCGTCCCCGTCTCGCAGGATGCGGCGGCGCGCCTCCAGAGGGATCCAGCGGCCGTCCCGGTGCCGCATCCGGTAGTTGGTCGTCGAGGCCTCGCCGCCCCCCGCCAGCAGCGTGTCGACGTGGGCATTGGTAAAGGGCAGGTCGTCGGGATGGACGAGCTCGCCGGTCGGGATCGCGAGCATATCCTCGGGCGCGTAGCCCAGGATGTCCCGTGATGCCGGAGACACGTAGAGCCGGGTGCGGTCGAGGCTCGTGAGGATGATGATGTCGGCGGTGTTCTCGGCGAGCAGCCGGTAGCGCTCGTCGCTCTCCTTGAGGCGCGCCTCGGCCGAGCGGCGAGCCGTCTGGTCCGTGTAGGTGCGCACGGCTCCCCCGGCGTCGAGAAAGACGGTGCGGATTTCGAGCACGGTGCCGTCCGGGCGCGTCCGCTCGTAAACGGTCGGGCTTTGGCTCAAGCGAAATTCAGGGACTCCGCTCCCGGGGGCCGAGTCACCGGCGAATTCGCCATGCGCCTCTTGGAACGTCACGATCTCGTCGAAGGTCGGGCGGCGCTCGAGCAGAGCGTGCGGGAGGCCGAGAAGAACGAGGGCCCGCTTGTTGAACACCTGCAGGCGCTCGTCGGCGTCGAACATGAGAAGGCCCTGGTCCATGTTTTCCAGGGTAGTGCGGTTGACATCGAGGGCGGCGCGCAACTCCTCCCGGTGCCCGCGGGGGGACCTGGCGCGTACCCCAAGGTCCCGGAACCGTCCGTGCAGGAAGGCCAGGAGAGCGAGGGCGACGAGGGTCAGAAGATGCACCCCTGCCGCATTCACGAGGAGGGTCCGGGCCTCGTCGCCAATGGGGGCGGGCCCCCACAGCGTCACGAGGGCGAGAGGCGGGGCAAGGGCCGCCACGAAAGCGGCTCCTGCCGCGAGGAGTGCCTGGCCCGGTCTGAAGAACAGGAAGGCCGCCACGTAGAGAAGGGGCATCCATGCCAGGGCCGTGGCGAGCGGGATGCGTTGCGGCCCACCCGGCGCCAGGACGAGGGATCCGAGCGCGACCGCGCAGACCAGGGCGAGACCGCCGTAGCAGGCGAACTGCATCTCGCGCCGCCGGCTGAGAAGGGCGAAGGTCGGGACCAGCGCCGCGGCCAGGACCGTGATCAGGAAGGGATCGGCATAGCGGTCGAGGAGTATCGCAACGGTAACTGCCGCATCGGCCAACCACAGGCTCACGAGGAACGCGAGCGCCCCCAGGATCAGGGCCGCGAGGACGACGGTTCGGTTCTGCGATCGGCTGCTCATCGAAACCAGGACCCCAAGAGCTGCCGCCGCATGGCTATAGCCAACCTTTGGCTGCGATTGATACTGCTCTTGCACGTTATGAGCTTAGCATGCTTCAATGGCGAGTGCTGGTGCGCACATAACGAAGGGTTGCAGATGTGCTATAGGCTGGTGTTTCCTTCCCGAAGCTCGAATGCGCCGTCGATGGGCTCCTGGTGAGGGCAGTCGGCTCGCGTTCCGGGGTGGCGCTCATGGTCTCGCCGTTGGCCGCGCCCACCCCGCCTGAAAGAACTGCAGAGCCCGGTTCGCTCCGGGCCGATCGGCTCGGCTCGTCAGGTCCGATGTCGCCGCGTGATCTTGGACCGGAGGGTCGCCAACCTCCGGGATCATGCTCTAGGATCACCCGATGCCGTTTCGCGACACCCTCCTGCGGGCCATGCTGCTCGCCTTCCTGGTCGTTCCCCTCGCGCCCGCAGCCGCGCAGAAGAGCGCAGGCCTCGCGCCGCAACGGCCAGGCGTTGCGGATGCCTACATCCTGTCCTTCGGCCTGTGGGGGCCGCAGAGCGTGTTCGAGAGCGAGGCCAAGGGTGCCGCCCGGGTGCTCGAACAGGCCCTCGATGCCCGGGGCCGCTCCATCGTCCGCTTCAACACGAAGCGCCGCTTCGGCGCCCGACCCGAAGCCCTCTTGGCCGCCGCGCAGGCTGCCGGCGCCGCCCTCGACCCCGAGGAGGATGTGGTCGTGCTCGTCCTCACCTCTCATGGGACGCCGGAGGGGATCGGGCTCGCGATGGGTCGCACCCAGGGCCTCCTCACGCCGGCCCATCTGCGCCGGCTCCTCGATGCCGCGCGGGCACGCCATAGGGTCGTGATCGTCTCGGCCTGCTATTCCGGAATCTTCGCCAAGGCTTTGGCCGACGAGCGCACCCTTGTGATCACCGCCGCAGCCGCCGACAAGCCCTCGTTCGGCTGCGAGGATGGGGCGACTTGGACCTATTTCGGCGAGGCCTTTTTCGCCCAGGCCCTGCGGGGCGAGCGCCGCCTCGACGCTGCCTTCGCGAAGGCCCGGGACCTCGTCACGGTTCGGGAGACGCGGGAGGGCTTCGATCCCTCCAACCCCCAGATGGCCGGCGGCCAGGCGGTCTTGGCGCGGCTCGAACGACGCTGAGCAGCGTCTCGGGGAAGCGGGGTGCGGCGCGGCGCACGCTGAGTGAGCGAAGAAGAACGGCCGGGCCCGCTCTGTTGAGTCATTGTTTCAGCGCATGGTCTTCATCCGAAAAGTCCCCGACTTTTCGGGATCATCCTCACCGTCTCAGCCGCATGATCCTGATCCGAAAAGTCTCCAACTTTTCGGGATCATGCTTTAGCCCTCCGTAGTCGGCGGCGGGGACTCGGCGGCCCGGGCCCGGATCGCTTCGAGCCAGCGCTCGATGCGGGCGCGATTCACGCCGAGATCCGAATAGCCGATCTGGCTGCGGGAGTAGAGCGCGAGGGTCGATCGGCCCTCGCCCTCGCGGACGATGCGAACGTCCACGGTGTCGGGAAAGCGCATCAGGCGCGAGCGCGCCACGTAGCGGTCCTGTTCCTCTCCTTCTGCGGCGAGGGCGGGTTCCGTGTTGGGTTCGGCCGCCGCGACCTCGGCCACGATGGCGCGCAGGCGCTCACCCGGCACGTCGAAGACCGGCGGCACCAGATCGGCCTCGGCCTTGGGGCACAGGCCCACGGGGCAGGCAAGCGCATCGTTCGGGGCCGAGCGCCGGGTCAGGGCTGCGAAGTCCACGGGTCCGAGATCGGCCGGCCCGAACAGGACCGCATAGGCATCGTCGATGCCGCCGGGCTCGGCGCCGCGCCACAGCAGGAAGCTGAAGCCCAGAGCCACCGCCAAGGCCACCAGCCCTGCCGCGCGCGACAATCCTCGCTTCCGTGCTGTCATGGCACTCCCTTCGGCACCCCCTCGACATCTCCTTGCCGGTCCCACGGGACAGATAGCCCATCCAATTCCCCCGTCACAGGGGATGCCGGCGCCGCGTCAAGACGATCGTTACCACTTGGACTCTAGGCTCGCCTCCCGAAGCGACATCCCGCCGCTCGCGATGAGCCGAGCCCTGCAAGCCCATATCCATGAGTCTATCCCTCGCCAACCCCTACCTGGCCCCCGTGGTCCTGCTTCTTGCCTCGAACGTGTTCATGACGTTCGCGTGGTACGGCCATCTGCGGTTCAAGGCGGCGCCGCTCTGGATCGCCGTGATGGCGAGTTGGGGCATCGCCTTCGTGGAATACTGGTTCGCGGTGCCGGCGAACCGCATCGGCTCCCAGGTCTATTCCGCGGCCGAACTCAAGACCATGCAGGAGGTCATCACTCTCCTGGTCTTCGCGGTCTTCTCGGTGCTCTATCTCGATGAGCCGATCGGCTGGAACCACGCGGTCGGGTTCTCTCTCATCGCGGCCGGGGCGTTCTTCATCTTCCAGGGACGTTGAGGGCTGCACGAGCGTGACGGGATTAGGCTGTCCGGCGGGTTCGACGGGTCATGCGGCAGCCCTTAAGACCGTCGTATCGGGAGGCTCGTCCCGGATGGGTCCAGCCCAGGCGCGCATATGGTCCGGCAAAGTGTATGACGTGCACAAGATGAGGGAGGCTCACCATGGCCCTTCGTGACGGCATCGGGCCCGTCGTTCTCGCGGCAGCGCTCCTGCTGCAGGTCGGGGCGGCCGAGGCGCAATTGGCCGGGCGCGCGAATGGCCGCGTCGAAGTCGAACTCGGCGTCGCAGACCGGCGCATCGTCATGCAGCCGGGGATGAGCGACATCATCCCGCTGCCCCGTCCGGCGCGCACCGTGATCGTGGGCGACCCGAAGGTTGCCGATGCGACCTTGAACGGGGATCAATCGCTCGTGCTCACCGGCCTGCCTGGGTCGGGGGGCGAAACGAACCTCATCATCCTCGGCCAGGACAACAATGAGATCCTGCGAGCCGTCGTCCGGATCGGGCCGCCGCGGGCGCACAAGATCGAGGTGAGCAGCGGGCTCGAGACGCAGTCCTATTCCTGCCAGCCCGGCTGCCGTCCGGACCCGACCGCCACCACGACCGCGACCCGCTACTCGACGCCCTTCGGGACCACCACGGCCGTGACGACGACCGGCAACCTGCCGCCGGAACTTCTCACCCCGCCGGGGCCAGCACCTGCAACGGCTCCCCCCGCGCCGCCGCGGTAGATTGCGCCCTTCCCGCAGGGAAGGAGAGGGGCACCGAGCGCCGGATCAGGAGCCCGCAGGCTTCAGGCGCAGGATGCGGCCGCTCGAGGAATCCGTCACGAGGTAGACATACCCGTCCGGGCCCTGCCGCACGTCGCGAATGCGCTCGCCGAGGCTCTGGAGCATGCGCTCCTCCCCCGTCACCTTGTTGCCGTCAAGCGTCAGGCGGGAGACGAGCTTGCCGGCAAGCGCTCCGACGAAGAGGCTGCCGCGCCACGCCGGGAACCGGTCGCCCGTATAGAAGGCCATGCCCGAGGGCGCGATTGAGGGATCCCAGTAATGGATCGGCTGCTCGAGGCCCGCTTTCGCGGTGCCCTCGCCGATCTTGGCACCGGAATAATCGACTCCGTAGGTGATGACCGGCCAGCCGTAATTCCTGCCTGCTTGCGGGATGTTGACCTCGTCGCCCCCGCGGGCGCCGTGCTCCACGGTCCAGAGTTCGCCGGTCCCTGGGTTCAGGGCCGCGCTCTGAAGGTTTCGGTGGCCGATGGACCAGATCTCGGGTCTGGCGCCCTCGCGGTCGAGATAGGGGTTCCCGGGCGCGGGCCGCCCATCGGTGTCGACCCGCAGCATCTTGCCGATGTGGTTGCCCGGATTCTGGGCTTGCTCGCGGAGCGTGAAGCGATCGCCGGTGGTGATGTAGAGGTGCCCGTCGCGGCCGAAGACGAGGCGCGAGCCGAAATGGTTGCCCCCGGTATGAGCGGGCTCCTGGCGGAAGATCACCCGGCTCTCCTCGAGCGCCGTCGCGGCCTCGTTGAGCCGCGCACGAACGACCGCGGTGGCCGCACGGCCGTCGCCGCGGTCCTCGGCGAGGCTGAGGTAGATCCGCCGGTTCTGCGCGAAATTCGGGTCGATCGCGACGTCGAGGAGGCCACCCTGGCCGCGCGCGGCAATGTCGACGCCGAGGCCGGGCAAGGATTGCGAAAGCGTACCGTCGGCGGCCACGACCCTGAGCCGCCCGGGGCGCTCCGTGACGAGCATGCGCCCGTCCGGCAGAAAGGCGAGGCCCCAGGGGTTGGCGAGGCCCCGCGCGACGGTTTCGACACTGACGTCCGCGCGCTCCGTCTTCACGCGTTGCGAATCCTGCGCGGATGCCGGGATGGCAAGGCCGAGGGCTAGCGCGGCAAGGGCGGCGCGGGCGAGGGTCATGGAATCCTCCGGGAATGGGGTAGGGCGATCGTCCCGCCCGGAGGTATGCTGGGGCTCCCGAGGATCAACGGCCTGCGCCGATCAAGCCTTCGTTAGCGGGTTGATCGGCAGGGGGCTGGACCGGCTCCCGTGCCGATGCGTCACACCGGGCGGGCGAGCCGACGCCACTCGGGGGAAACGTTCCGCGACACCATCGAGCCGCGATGAGGCATGTGTCAGGGAGCGATCTCAGAGCCAAACCACGGCTGTGAGGTACTGAACCTGATCCGAGGAGAGGGCGCTCGTCGCAGCGACGACCGATGCGGTGGCGAGGAAGAGCAGGGCGAGCAGGGGAGCCGCGCAACGCGCCTCGCGTGGCGGGCCGAGGCGGAAAACGGGAATTTGGCCGGTATTCTTGGCGTCACGCATCAGGCAAGCCCCCCAGATGCCTCTGAACTCGACGGAAATCCAACCACCGAAATGGCGTTGAGTTCCCGCTGAGCTTCAAGGAACGCTCTAAGCGGCGCCGAAGAGGCTCTAGCCGAACCGCGCCACCATGGCCCGGCGGGCCTGAAGGGCCTGGGATTCTGCATTCTCGGTGACGTCGGCCTCCGTCACGATGGTGCCCGCGGCCACATCGCGGGTGAGGGTGACCCCATGGGCAAGGCCGATCGGGAGAGCCCTCAGCTCTCGGCTGCGGCGGGAGGGCACCACCTTGCCGTAGACCGTGTACCCACCCTCGCCATCGAGGCGCTCGCCGGCCTTCAGGCTGCGTTTCGCGACTGCGGCCACATCGCCCCGCCACTCCCGGGTGGCGCCGGTGGGTTCACTCCGCAACGCGGCATTCAGAACCGAGATCGAAAGTTCGAGACCGATGAGGTGGAAGGGCTTGTACATGGCCGCATAGCGTCCGCTGGCATCGGTGGGCAGGCCATACTGCTTGAAGCAGGCGGCGGCATAATCGTTGGGGGCTTTCAGCACCACGTAGACGCCCCAGCGCAGATCCCGGAACACCGGGCGCCCATCCCGTTCGAGCGACGAGATCACCTCCACCATGCCGTCGCGCTCCAGCATCCCGCCGATGGATCGCGGGCGCAGCACATGGGCGAGATCGTCGACACCGCAGGGCGGGAAGGAAAGCCCGTCCTCCGGTACATCGAGGCCGCAGGCATTGGCGATGGCGGCGGCTTCGATGGCCGATTTGGTGCCGTCGAGGAAGGAGTTGAACATCTGCGGATTCATGCCGGCCGCCCGTGCGGCCTCGGGGTCAAGCCCGTAATGGGTCCATACGTCGTCGGGTGTGACGGTGTGGAAATGCGGCAGGTACTTGGTGCCCTTGCCGGCGGCCGCGACCGTGAAGCCGGCCGAGCGCGCCCAGTCCACCATTTCGGCGACGAGCGCGGGCTGGTCGCCATAGGCCATGGAATAGACGATGCCGCGCTCGCGCGCCCGCTCGGCGAGGAGCGGGCCTGCGAGAACATCCGCCTCCACGTTCACCATCACGATGTGCTTAGCCTCCTCGATGGCGGCGAGCGCATGCACGATTCCGGCTTCCGGCGAGCCCGTCGCCTCGATCACGACCTCGACGTCGTCCGCCCCGCAGGCCTCGCGGCCGTTCTCGATGAAGCGGGTTTGCCGAAGGCGCGCCTCATCCCAGCCCACGTTCCGGCAGGCCTGCCGCGCGCGCTCCGGGTCGAGATCGGCGATCGCCGCCACCTCAAGCCCCGGGATCGTCGGAACCTGGGAGAGGAACATGGAGCCGAATTTTCCCGCGCCGATCAGCGCGGCGCGGACGGGACGGCCCGCTTCCGAACGGGCTCGCAGAAGGGCCTGCAGGTTCATGGGGTCTCCTTAGGGGTCAGGACGACGGATTCCGCAGAGCGGGTGAACAGGCCGTGGAACACCGCCTCGATGTTGTGGCCGTCGGGATCGAGGGCGAAGGCCGCGTAGTAGCCGGGATGATACGAGCGCTCCCCCGGGCCGCCGTTGTCGCGACCTCCGTTCGCGAGAGCCGCCGCATGAAAGCGGTGCACCGCCTCCCTGTCGGCGGCCTGGAAGGCGAGGTGAACCCGCGACGCAGGCCCGTCCGCGCGATCCACCCACAACTCGTCGGAGGAGAACGCCTCCGGGCTCTCATGGGTGAATTCGCGCCCGAGCGCCTGCAGCACCGCCCGGTAGAACCGCCGCGCGGCTTCGAGGTCCGAGACGCGCAGGTGCACGTGATCGATGAGGCGGCCTTTGTGATAGGGCATCGTTTCAAGCTTTCCCTTCCGATGCATCGTCGGTTGCGGCTGGAACGCATCAGCCACCTCGGTTCATCTTGCCCGATTCGATCCTCGTTCCCCGATCGGTGCTCCGGTCCCCTGCCTCAAGTACAGGCTGCCTCGCCTTGGCACCAAGAGCCGTATAGGGACGGTCCCGATGGAAGTGGCTGGTCGAAATCTATGAAGGATGATGAAATCGACAAGTTGGTGAAGGACCTGCGAGAGGGTACGCCCCGGGCCCGGTACAATGCGCGTCGGAACCTTCTACCTCACATGGATTCGCTCGCGAGCCGCCTTGCTGCCCTCCTCTGGATCGTTTCCGATGAGGACGCCATCCGCGCGATTCTGAGTTTGTTGGCTACAACCCGGTTGCCGGATGCCGCCGATGTCGCCGCGGTCGTGCGATGCCTCTCCGATGAACGACCTGGCGTCCATCTGTCCGCCGCCTCCGCCTTGCTGCGTATCAGCCCCAAACTCCGTCGGCACCTCGACACACTGTTGCACCTCCGGGATCGGACGCCGGATCCTGATTTCTGCGCCCGGCTCGACAGGCTGATCGAACGATACCCGAGCTCGCGGGCCGCGCGGGAACGGAAAGCGACGCCCCGCAGCGCCCCGGCGCAGCGTCAGCCGCCCCGGGAGGAGGGAGGGGAGACCTAGAAAGCGCCCGCACCTCGGTGGGCTTCGCCCTCACCTGTCGGACGGGGAGTGGCCCGTGCGATGGTCAGCTGCCCCGTGGCCCGGGGGGTGACGCCCTACTCCCCGCCTTCCGCCTTGATGTTCGCGGTCTTGATGATCTCGGCCCAGGTCTGCTGCTCCTGGGCGTGGTAGGGGCGGAACTGCTCGGGGGTGCGGATCGCAATGGTAAATCCGAGCTTGGTGATGCGGTCCTTCACGTCGGGCTTGTTGAGGATCGCGATGATCTCGGCCGACAGCTTGTCGAGAATCGGCTTCGGGGTGTTCACGGGGGCGAAGAAGGCGGCCCAGGATTCCGCATCCGCGTTGGTGATGCCCTGCTCGCGCAGCGTTGGGACGTCCGGGACTTGCGCGTTGCGGTGCGGGCTCGCGATCCCGATCGCGCGAATCTGATTGCCCTGGATCTGGCCGAGCACGGAGGGGAGGGTGGAATTCGAGACGTCGATGCGGCCCGCCACCAGTTCCTGCACGAGCGGTGCGGCGCCCCGGAAGGGCACATGGGTCATCTGCGTGCCCGTGCGGACCATGAAGAGTTCGGTCGAGAGATGCGAGCCGGAGCCGATGCCCGTGGACCCGTAATTGAGCTTGCCGGGCTCCTTCTTGGCGAGTTCCACGAGTTCCTTGATGGACTTGGCGGCCGAGGCGTTCGGCACTACGAAGACGTGCTCGAAGGCCCCGACGCCGGCGAGCGGCGCGAAGTCCTTCACGGCGTCGTAGCCCGGCTCCTTCAGGAGGAACATGTTGTTGCCGTGGGTCTGGTTGTTGCCGAAAACGATGGTGTGGCCGTCCGGATCGGCCTTCGCGACCTGGCGCGTTCCGACCGCTCCGGAGGCGCCCGCCACGTTCTCCACGATGGCGTTCTGACCCAAGCTCCTGCCGAGTTCCTCGGCCACGATCCGGGCGATGGCGTCCGTCGGGCCGCCGGCCGGATAGGGCACCACCACCTTGACGACCCGGTTCGGGAAGGTCTGGGCCTCGGCGGGCTTGAACCCGAGAAGCGCGGCTCCGGCAAGGAGGCCGAGGGCGAGGCGGCGGGTGATCGTCATGGGCGTTCCTTCCTGGAAATGGCGCGTTTGGCGCCGCTCTTCTTGGCTGATGGTCTTGGTTGGCTTGTTGGCTCGGGCTCTTCGATCGAGCTGTCGATGGCGCTTCGGGGTTTGCTTCGGTCGGTTTCCGGAGTGCTTTCTTGTCTTGCTTTCTTGGGTTGCTTGGCAGGCCAGTGGGCACTAGGGTCCGCCGCGCCGCAAGGCCGTAAGTTCTAGCGCCCCGCCTGGAGGAATCCCATGGGCTTTTTGTCTGACGCTCTCTCCCGCATCAAGCCGTCTGCGACCATCGTGATCACGCAGAAGGCGCGGGATCTGAAAGCGCAGGGGCGCGACGTGATCAGCCTCTCTGTGGGCGAGCCGGATTTCGACACCCCGGATCACATTAAGGCAGCCGCCATTGCGGCCATCCACCGGGGCGAGACCAAGTATCCGCCGGTCTCCGGCATCGTGCCTCTGCGCGAGGCCATCGCGGCAAAGTTCAAGCGCGAGAACGGGCTCGACTACAAGCCCTCGCAGACGATCGTGGGCACCGGCGGCAAGCAGGTGATCTACAACGCCATGCTGGCCACCCTGAACCCCGGCGACGAAGTCGTCATCCCCGCGCCCTACTGGGTGTCGTACCCCGAGATGGTGGGTCTGTGCGGGGGCACGCCGGTGATCGTGAACACCGATATGGAGCATAACTTCAAGCTCCAGCCCGAGCCGCTCGAGCGCGCCATCACCTCGAAGACCAAGTGGATCATTCTCAACTCGCCCTCGAACCCCACGGGCGGCGCCTATACCCGCGCCGAGATGAAGGCCATCACCGACGTGCTGATGCGCCATCCGCATGTGTGGGTGCTCACCGACGACATGTACGAGCACCTCACTTACGGGGATTTCGAGTTCGTGACGCCGGCTCAGGTCGAGCCCGGTCTGTATGAGCGCACGCTCACCATGAACGGCGTCTCGAAGGCCTACGCGATGACGGGCTGGCGCATCGGTTACGCGGCCGGCGCCGAGAAGCTCATCAAGGCCATGGACTTCGTGCAGGGACAGCAGACCTCCGGGGCCACCACGATCGCGCAATGGGCCGCAGTCGAGGCCCTCAACGGGCCGCAAGATCATCTGAAAGTGTTCAAGAAGGCATTCGAGGAGCGACGCGACCTCGTGGTCTCGATGCTCAACCAGGCCAAGGGCCTCAGGTGCCCGACGCCCGAAGGCGCGTTCTACGTCTATCCCTCCTGCGCGGAAGCCATCGGCCGCAAGTCGCCGTCGGGTAAGGTGATAGAGACCGATGAGGATTTCGTATCCGAACTCCTCGAGACTGAGGGCGTCGCGGCGGTGCATGGCTCGGCTTTCGGTTTGGGACCGAATTTCCGCATCTCCTATGCGACCTCGAACCAACTCCTGGAAGAAGCCTGCACCCGCATCCAGCGCTTCTGCGGGGCGCTCCGGTGATGCCCTCCGGAAGTCGCTCCGGAGCGCGTGAGGTGCGCCGATGACGAAGCTGCCGGTGACGGTCGAGCCCGATCCGGCAGCGCCGCCCTATCGGGCGAACCAGGCCTCCACTCATCGTGTGAAGTTCGACGCCCGCGTCGACTTCACCAATGGTGGATACGTGGAGGCCTGCGATTTCCTCCTCGACATCGCGGGGGACACCGTGACGCCCGAACGACTCGCCGAGATGATCGTTTCGGCCATGAACCTCCTCCGCGCCGGGCCGGTCACGATCACCCGCATGCAGGTCGTCCGTCGAGGCGAGCACCAGGATGCAGTACCGGCGGCGGAGCCCTCCAGACCGCTCTAAGTCACCTGGGACGCAAACCTGGGTCCGCATCGGTCCCGGACTCGTAGAGTCAGGTCGACAGATACTGCGCGGACGCCCTGGACCCCATGCTTCGAGCCCTCCTCCCCCTCATCCTCGCTGCCCTCGCGCCGCTCCTGGTGGCCGCATCGGGCTTCACGGAGCGCAGCCTTTTCGGCACGGCCCTGGAGGATGTGTTCTACGGGTTCTTCTTCCGCTCCTATCCGCTCTTCTTCTTCGCGATCGTCTACGGCGTCGCGCGGGTGGTGGTGGATGCGGCGGAGCCGGGGCCTCGCCGGGGCTTGAGGAGCTTTTCCGCGCCGCTGGCGTTGGCTCTCCTTCTCGTGGCCTGCCTCTATCCCACCTTCGGGGGCGTCGTGCTGCGGCCGGGCTACATGACGGGTGGAGTGAGCTTCCTGCGCGGGGTGCCGGCGGTGGTGGCAGTCGTGCTCGGGGCCGGGGCGGCGGCCCTCGTCTTCTCGCTCGTGCTGGGGATCACCCGGGCATTGGCACGGTTGCAGGTGCGCTTCCGGTGGTCGGCGTTCGGCACGGCCATTCTAGCCTTTCTCGCCCTCTGGCTCGGCGGCGTGATCCTTCTCGCGGCGGGCCGCTACGGCTTCATCCCAACGGCAGGGTGGCCGGCGCGGGTATTGCCCATGGGCGACGCGCTCCGCACGGCCATCCTCGTCGCCCTGGCGCTCCTGCCCCACACCCTCGTGACGGCGAGCGGGCGAGGCGGCCCGCCAGGAGTTCCCGCAAAGGCCGCACCCATGCGGGCCTGAAGCCGCCGTCCTACCGGGTCTGGGCCCATTACCGGCGGCAGGAGAAGGGCAGAAAGGTGCTCGCCGTGCCGGCGTTCATGGCGAGCAGCACCATGATGTTGGCGAGTTCCAACTCCGCCGGGGAACGGGGGCAGACATCGGCACGAGCCGTGCAACCGGAAGCCAGGAAGGCCTCGTGTCTCGCGATGAAATCCTGCCCCAGCCCCTCGGAGCCCCGGCGCGTCAGCGCCTCGGACCAGGCCTTCTTGTAGCGGCTACATTTCACCTCGGACCAGTTCTGCGGGTCCTGTGGCGGCTGCTGGGCGATCGTCACGCGGCCGACCAGCGAGAAGGCGGCAGCGGCGAGGAGGATGGCGGTCACCCGGATTCGACGGTTCATCTCATGTCCGGTCTTCGTGGCGGGCGGCTGCTGAAACACGGGCCCTGCACTTGGGTCAACCCCGGGAGACAACGGGCTCCCTGTGGCCGAGAAGCGGGCGAGAAGCCGACGAGGACCCATCGACTCCAAACCTCTTGCCAACTCCAAAAGAGGGGCAGAGCATGGTTCGTCCAACGCGCCCTACAACAGCGCGGCTCACGGGGGCGGGAGGATCATCCTATGGCACCCAACGGCAGACCAGCGTCGGGCCCGCGATGCATTGCCATCGTCGGCCCGTTCCAGAGCGGCAAGACCACGCTGCTCGAAGCGATCCTGGAGCGCACCGGCACCCTCTCGCGCTCCGGCCGGGTGACCAACGGCGACACGGTGGGCGATGCGAGCCCCGAGGCCCGGGCCCATGCCATGAGCGTCGAGCCGAACGTCGCAACGGTGCCGTTCCTCGGCGACACGACAACCTTCATCGATTGCCCCGGCTCCGTGGAGTTCATCCACGACATGCGCAACGTCGCGCCCGTCTGCGATGCCGCGGTCGTGGTGTGCGAGGCGGACGAACGGAAGATTCCCGCGCTGGAAATCGTCCTGCGGGAGCTCGAAGAGGCCGGCATTCCGCGCTTCCTCTTCATCAACAAGATCGACACCGCCACGCGCCGCGTGCGCGAAACCTTGAGCCTGCTGCAGCGGGCCTCCCGCACGCCCCTGCTCCTGCGCCAGATCCCGATCTGGAAGGACGGCATCGCGGTGGGCTTCATCGACCTCGCGCTGGAGCGCGCCTTCATCTATCGCGAGCACGCGCCGAGCGAGGTCGTCACGTTGCCCGAGGGCGAGTTGCCCCGGGAGCGCGAGGCACGCTTTGCCATGCTGGAGCGGCTCGCCGATTACGACGACGCCCTCATGGAGGATCTCCTCTCCGACATCGAGCCGCCGGCCGACCGCGTCTTCGACGATCTCGCTCGCGAATTGCGCGAGCGCCATGTGGTGCCGGTCCTCATCGGCTCCGCGGATCGCGGCAATGGTGTCACCCGACTTCTCAAAGCCCTGCGGCACGAGGTCCCGACGCTCGCCGAGACACGGGCTCGCCTCGGCGTGTCCGAAAGCGGGCTGCCGCTCGCTCATGTGATGAAAACCCTCCACACGGGTCACGGCGGCAAGCTTTCCATCGCCCGCGTGCTCCGCGGCTCGTTCCGCGAGGGCGATACCGTGGTCGGATCGCGCGGGGCGGAAACCCGCGTCGGCGGGCTCCTGTCCCTCGTCGGTGCCACCACGGCGCGGCAGACCGAGGCGAAGTCTGGCGAGACCTTGGGTTTCGTGAAGCTCGAGGGCGTCGCCACGGCGGATTGCATTGCAGCCGGCAAGGCGCGACCCGAGGCCATCGTTTCGGCGGTGCCGCCCGAGCCCGTTTTCGCGGTGTCCGTGAAGGTGAAGGACCGCAAGGACGACGTGCGCCTCACCGCGGCCCTCGCCAAGATCGCCGAGGAGGATCCGGCCCTCGTGGTCGAGACCCGCCCTGAGATCGGCGAGATGCGGCTTCTCGGCCAGGGCGAGATGCATCTGAGGGTCGCCATCGAGCGCCTCGCCTCCCGGTTCCAGGTGCCGGTGGACACGGGCAAGCCGCGGGTGAACTATTGCGAGACCATCAAGATGCCGGCCGCGGCCCGAGGGCGGCACAAGAAGCAGACCGGCGGCCACGGCCAGTTCGGTGATGTGGCGATCGAGGTCACGCCCCTGCCGCGGGGAGAAGGTTTCGCCTTCCAGGACCGGATCACCGGCGGCGTGGTGCCCCGGCAATACATCCCCTCCGTCGAGACGGGCGTCAGGGACGCGATCCGGCGCGGACCGCTGGGCTTCCCCGTGGTGGATCTTGCCGTGACGCTCACGGACGGCTCCTACCACACGGTCGACTCGTCCGATGCCGCATTCCAGGCCGCCGCGCGTCTGGCGCTCGCGGAAGCGCTCCCGAAGGCGAAGCCCGTGCTCCTCGAACCTGTGCTCTCGGTCGAAATCGCGATCCCGACCGAGGCTCTCTCGAAGGCCACGGGCCTCGTGACCGCGCGGCGCGGGCAGATCCTCGGCTATGACGCACGGCCGGGCTGGCAGGGCTGGGATGTCCTCAAGGCCATGATCCCGGAATCGGAGATCGGCGATCTCATCGTCGAGTTGCGTTCCGCCACGGCCGGCGTCGGCACGTTCTCGACCCGCTTCGACCATATGGCGGAACTCACGGGACGCAGCGCCGAACAGGTCGTGCAGGGGGCTACCAAAGGGGCTCACTGATCGCGATCGAGGGCTGCGTCGCCAAAGCGGCCGAATGATCCGGATCGAGGGCCGGGCCTCTCCCGAGCAGGGGAGGGGCCCGGCATCGACAATCCCCACCTTCCTCCCTTATTTTGCAGGCCAATGCGGCACGAACCGCGATGGACATGTTGGGAGGACGACGATGACCGCCGCAGCCGCACCGGCCGCAAAGCACGATGCCGCCTATGAGAGCCGGCCCTGGCTGGCGCATTATCCCTCCAAGGTGCCCCACACCATCGACGAAGGGCGGATGGGAACGCTGGCGGACATCTTCCGGGCGAGCGTCCAGCAATATGCCACCCGGCCCGCGGTCGAGAGCTTCGGGAAGCGCATGACCTATGCGGAACTCGGCCAAGCGGCCGGGGCGGTGGCGTCCTGGCTGCAAGCCCGAGGACTCCAGAAGGGAGACCGGGTCGCGATCATGCTTCCGAACGTGATGGCCTACCCCGCCATCCTATTCGGCATCCTGACCGCCGGCTACACGGTCGTGAACGTCAATCCCCTCTACACGCCCCGAGAACTCACGCAGCAGCTCAACGATTCCGGAGCGCGCGTGCTCTTCGTCCTCGAGAATTTCGGCCACACGGTCGAGGAGGCAAAGCCCGACCTCAAGCTCGAGACAATCGTGCTCGTCACCCCCGGCGACCTTTTGGGTCTCAAGGGCGCCATCGTGAACCTCGTCTCGCGGCACGTGAAGAAGGCCGTCAAGGCGTTCTCCCTCCCCGGAGCTGTTCCGTTCAAGACGGTTCTCGCAGAGGGCGGGCGCACGCCGCCGAAGCCCGTGACCATCACGCTCGACGACATCGCCTTCCTGCAATACACGGGCGGTACCACGGGCGTCGCCAAGGGAGCCGTTCTCCTGCACCGCAACGTCGCCGCGAACGTGGCGCAATCCGAGGCCTGGATGCGGCCCTATTTCGGGGATCGCACCGACCACGTGATGGTGACGGCGCTGCCGCTCTACCACATCTTCGCGCTCACGGTGTGCGCGCTGATGATGACGCGGATGGGCGCCTGCCAGCTCCTCATCGCCAACCCCCGCGACATCGCGGGCTTCATCAAGACGCTCAAGACCCGGCCCTTCACGCTCATGTCAGGCGTCAATACTCTCTACAACGCGCTTGCGGTTCATCCCGACATCAAGGACGTGAACTTCTCCGACGTGGTGTTCTGCGTCTCCGGCGGCATGGCCACGCAGGAAGCGGTCGCGCGGCGCTGGAAGGACATCACCGGGAAGCCGATCGTCGAGGGCTATGGCCTGTCCGAGACCTCGCCCGTGGTGTGCTCGAACCCGCTCGATATCGAGGCGTTCTCGGGTACCATCGGCTACCCGATCCCCTCCACGGACATCTCGATCCGCTCCGTCGATACGGGAGAGGCCGTGCCGGTCGGCGAGCGCGGCGAGCTCTGCGTGAAGGGCCCCCAGGTGATGGCGGGGTATTGGCAGCGGCAGGACGAGACCGCGAAGGTGATGACGGCCGACGGCTATTTCCGCACCGGCGACATCGCGGTGCTCCAGGCCGACGGGCAGGTCAAGATCGTCGACCGCCTCAAGGACATGGTGCTGGTCTCGGGCTTCAACGTCTACCCGAACGAGATCGAGGAGATTCTCGTGCAGCATCCGGGCGTCCTGGAAGCGGCGGTGATCGGCCTGTCCGATCAGGGTTCGGGCGAGATCGTGGCGGCCTATGTGGTGCGCAAGGACGAGAATTTGACCGCCGACGAACTGCGCGACTTCTGCCGGGAGAATCTCACCGCCTACAAGGTGCCCAAGCGCATCGAATTCCGGGAGACGCTGCCGAAGACCAATGTCGGCAAGGTGCTGCGGCGGGCATTGAAGGAAGAGGTGTCAAGCCAGTCGTAGCCAGCCTCAAGGTCTCGGGTGCCGGGATCGCAAGCGGCGTCGGGCGCCTGCTTCAGGATGGCGCTCCACAGTCCTGGGTAACGGGTATCGCAACGGCGGCGGGCACCTGCTTCACGCGAGCGCTCCTCCAAGGCAGGATCGAATGCCGGCTTCATGGGAGACACTCTTTGACGATGAAACGGCCGGGCAGGGGAGGACCCTTGGCCCGGCCGTTTCGTCACCACCGGCGACGGGTGGCGTGTAATCAGTCGCAGACGCGGACGCGGCGGGTATAGACCACGTTGCCCCAGGCGTTGAACACCGGCTCACGGCTTACGTAGCAGCGGCGGCCATAATAGCCGGGGCGCACGCCGTAGGCGGGGTACGGGCGATAGGCCGGGTAGGTCGAGGCGGCGATCGCGCCGAGCGCCAGACCGCCGATCACGCCGGCCGCGATGGCGCCGCCGCCGTGCCGGTAGCGGTAGCCGGCCTCGGCCGGTGCCGCGGACGCCAGCACCGTACCACCGAGGGCGAGGGCGGCGATTGCGGAGGTCATCATCTTGCGAGCGGTCGTCATGGTTGTCTCCTCGTCCGGTCCGGGGGCTTGTTGATCGTCCGGCGTGAGAACACCATGGACCGGCCCCCCGCAGGCTGCTGTGCGCTCTCGCACGAGAAGCGTGGCCTCAGGAAAGCGACCTCGGGAAACGCGTGCGGCTCCACACGAGGGGCGGCCTGCGTTCGGCTGTCGCGTTGGAGGACAGCCCGTATCGTGGCAGGTGCAAACGTTCGGTCGCGCGACTAACCCGGTTCGCGTGCAAGGTCTCGGCCACCTGCCAGGTCTCGGCCCCTGCCAGGTCTCGGCCCCTGTCAGGTCTCGGCCCCTGCCAGGTCTCGGCCCCTGCCAGGTCTCGGCCCCTGCCAGGTCTCGGCCCCTGCCAGGTCTCGGCCCCTGTCAGGTCTCGGCCCCTGCCAGGTCTCGGCCCCTGTCAGGTCTCGGCCCCTGCCAGGTCTCGGCCCCTGTCAGGTCTCGGCCCCTGCCAGGTCTCGGCCCCTGTCAGGTCTCGCCCCGTGCGAGATGCCTCTGGCCAAGAAAAAAGCCGGACCCGAAGGTCCGGCTGAAAAGTAGATCCGGCCATGGGCCTGGACCTTCCAGAGGGGAACGGCCGAAGCGGCGCGGCCAGGGAGGAAAGAGGCCTGCCGCTGAAATGCTCAGCCGTTGCTGATATCCTCCTCAGCCTGCTTTTCCGCAATGCAACATGTTACATAAAGGATCTGCGCCTATTGCATAGCTCGGCAGTGATCCAGTCGTTGTCATCGGACGTGGCTCTAGTTTTGCGGGGAATCGGCCCCATTGCCGCGGCAGACCTTCCAAAATTGCCGAAACCGACTCGATTCCGGCGCGAAGCTGCGTGTTGCCGAATTACAGCGGAAGATGGAAAGCATCTCCGTGGCAGTCCAGAGCCCGGAAGCAGTATTAGAACGTCCAGCGTTGCGCCTTCGCCACAAGGAAATCCCGAAAGGCCTGGACGCGGGCGACGGAGCGCATCTCCTCCGCATAAACCAGATAGCTGTCGAGCGAGGGCAACTCCACGTCGCGAAGGATCTGGGTGAGAACCGTATCGTCGTCCACCGTGTAGTCCGGGAGCACGCCGATGCCGGCGCCGGTTTCGACGGCGAGCTTCAGGGCCGTGATGTTGTTGACGATGTAGTCGTACTGACGCGAGTCCTTCGCGTCGCGGCCCGCGGTCGCGAGGTAGTGCATCGCCATGAGGTAGGAGGGCTGGTCGCCCCCGAAGGAGATGATGCGGTGGTTGTCGAGGTCGGCGAGGTCCTTGGGCTCGCCGAAGCGCTTGATGTAATCCTTCGAGGCGTAGATGTGGAAATGCACCGTGAAGAGGCGGCGCTGGATCAGGTCCGGCTGGGCGGGGCGGCGCAGGCGGATGGCCACGTCCGCCTCGCGCATCGCGAGGTCGAGCTCCTCGTTGGTGAGGATGAGTTCGACCCGGACATCGGGGTAGAGGTCGAGGAACTCGCCGATTCGCTGCGCCAGCCAGATCGAGCCGAGCCCGACGGTGGCCGTGACCCGCAGATCGCCCGTCGGCCGCTCGCTCGTCTCGACAAGGCGCGCACGGGTGGTTTCGAGCCTCATGCGCATGTCGCGGGCGGCGCGGAAGAGCAGGTCGCCCTGCTCGGTGAGAATGAGGCCGCGGGCGTGGCGGTGAAAGAGCGGCGCCTTGAGTTCGCGCTCGAGCGCGGAGATCTGGCGGCTCACCGCCGACTGGCTGAGGCCCAGATCGTCGCCGGCGCGCGTGAAGCTGCCGGCCTCCGCGACCGTGTAGAATATCCGGATCTTGTCCCAATCCACGGCGGCATTCCCCTGATGCCCCCGGATCTCGTCCCGATCCACGGTGGCAGTCCTCTGATGCCCCGCGGAACTCGACGGGCCATCCCTCTCGCGTCGGTGCCGCTCCCACACGGCCCTGCCCCAATTCCCGTCGGCAGTTCTTCGTGTGCCGGACGGGACAAACTCTTCCCGGCTGCCTATTCGGCCGCCTGACGCGTCTCTTCCTGAGCAGCGAGATACCGCTCCGCTTCCAATGCCGCCATACACCCCATACCGGCCGCTGTCACGGCCTGACGGTAGACGTCGTCGGTGACATCGCCCGCCGCGAAGACGCCGGGGATGTTGGTCGCGGTGGAGTCGGGCGCCGTGCGAAGATACCCGCCGCCCTTCATATCGAGCTGGCCCGTGAAGAGCTCGGTCGAGGGCTTGTGACCGATGGCGACGAACACGCCGTCGGTCTCGAGATCCGAAATCGTCCCCGATTTCACGTTGCGGATCCGCACATGGGTGACGCCGGGCGGGCTGTCGCCGCCGCAGATCTCCTCGATGGCGGAGTCCCACAGCACTGTGACGTTCGGCTTCTTGAAGAGCCGGTCCTGCAGGATCTTCTCCGAACGGAGCGAGTCGCGGCGGTGCACGAGGGTCACCTTCGCGGCAAGATGCGAGAGGTAGAGCGCCTCTTCCACGGCGGTGTTGCCGCCGCCGACGACCACGACCTCCTTGCCCCGGAAGAAGAACCCGTCGCAGGTCGCGCAGGCCGAGACCCCGAAGCCTTGGAACTTCGCCTCGGAGGGTAAGCCGAGCCACTTGGCCTGGGCGCCCGTCGCGACCACGAGGGCGTCGCAGGTGAAGGTGTCGCCGGAATCGGCCTCCAGCCGGAAAGGGCGGCGGGAGAGATCGACCTTGGAGACATGGTCCGAGATCATCCGCGTGCCCACATGCTCGGCTTGAAGCCGCATCTGCTCCATGAGCCAAGGGCCCTGAATCACATCCGCGAAGCCGGGGTAGTTCTCCACATCCGTGGTGATCATGAGCTGCCCGCCCGGCTGGAAGCCGGAGATCATCACGGGTTCGAGAAGCGCGCGGGCGGCATAGATCGCCGCCGTATAGCCCGCCGGGCCCGAGCCGACGATGATGAGCTTCGCATGCGTGTGGGCCATGAACTCGACTCCAAATCGGTCGGCTCTCCCTGTCCCGACCGGCTGTCTCTGACAAGCGGCAGCCGGCGAGGAGGGCCTTGCCGGCTACTTCAGACTCACCTCGGGCAAGCCGAGGGCGCGGCGGTGGCGAGCGAGCCCCTCCGCGACGGCTCTGGCGATCATAGGCGTGGCATCCAGAGGGGCATAGCGCTCGCCCGCAAGCCGGCCGTGGAAAACGTGGACAATGCCCCGCTTTTCCAGAGCGTCTAGGGTAGCCCTGAACTTCATATGGCCTCCCGAGGGCTCGAAGACCAGAATCGGGGCCCCGCTCGCCGCCGCTTCGCCGACCATGTTGGCGGAATCCGCCGTGACGACGATCGCATCCGCGAGCGCCAGCATCGCGGGATAGGGGTTCTCGCCCGTTCCGTCCCAGAAGAAGCCGCCGTGACGCGCCGCGAGCGCCTGAAGCGCCTCCCGCAGGCCCAACGGAGTGCGGCGCGAGGCGGTGATCATGAGCCCGGCCCCCGTGCCGCCAAGCCGCGCGAGATCGGCCCCGAACCGGGCGATGTCGGCGTCCGTGTACCGGTGGTGCCGGCTGTCGCCTCCGGCAAGCACCGCGATCCGGGGGTGAGGCAGGGCTTCGAGGCGCGGATCGGGGCGGGCCCGCGCGGCCGCGAGGCGCTCGGCAGACAGCCGGTGGGGCGGCGTGAGGGTTGCGATCACGTTCGGGCCCCGCAAGGGGTCGTGCTCCGGCACCCAGATGAGGTCCGCGGTGCCGGCTCCCGTCCGCGGGTCCTTGAGGAACACCGTGAAGGTGCCCCCGCCCGAGGCGCGCCGCACCCGGCGCAGATACGGCACGGCGCGGCGGCCGGAGGCCACGAGGAGATCCGGATAGGGCGGGGCGATGGGGCTGCCCGGCTGGCCCGACAGCTCTTGCGGGTCGATGGGGCCCCAGGGCATGAGCCAGGCGAAGGGCGGCCGCGGCGCGACCCGGCGGATCTCGGGTTTCAGTCCCAGGGCCTCGACGACGCTGAGGCACTGGAGCTCGTCCCCGGCCTTTCCATCGGAGAGCACCCAGGCCGACAGGACCGGAGCCCTGGTCGACGCGGAGGGAAGAGGCAGCTGTTCCACCCGCCCTTCTTGCGAAGCCTCGCTGTCCTACGCAACCCGCCTGCCGGGTCTGATTGCATGGAAATTTCCGAAAGCCCTTCTGTGGAGCTCGGCACGATTGTTGCGGCCATGGGGCGCAGCTTGCTTGTGGGTCGGGGCCCGAGGGACTACCAAGCCGGCACCGACAACCTTTTGCGGAGATCCCGTGCGCGGACGCCTCGATTCCATCGACTGGGCTATCTTGAGAGAGCTTCAGGCCGACGGCAGCATCACCAATGTGGAGCTCGCCCGCCGGGTCGGCCTCTCGGCCCCGCCGTGCCTTCGCCGCGTCCGAGCCCTTGAGCAGGCCGGGATCATCAAATCCTACCGCGCCCTCCTCGACCCGAAGGCGCTCGGCTTCGAGATCGTGTGTTTCGCGATGGTGCAGCTCGCCGCTCAAGGCAAGTCGGAGCTCGCGGCCTTCGAGAACCGGGTGCGCGAATGGGCCATCGTGCGGGAGTGCTGGACGCTCTCGGGCGATGTCGATTTCATCCTCAAATGCGTGGCCCCGAACCTGACGGCGTTCCAGGGTTTCGTGTCGGACCTCACGGCCCTCGACAACGTGCGCAACGTTCGGACGGCGCTCACCCTCAACGTCGTGAAGGACGAGCCTCTCGTTCCCATCGAGCATGTGGAGCCCGCATAGGGCCTGGGGCACGCTGCGTCAGATTCGCCGGGGCACCCAGCGGGCATAGGTTTGCGCCAGGTTAATGAGGCGCAGGCGATCGGAGGTCAGCGTCTCGACGGTCGAACTCCCGCTCGGCGGCAGCGCGAGAAGCTGCGGCACCGCCTGGAGCACTTCGCCGCGCGCGCCGACCACGAGCAGTTCCCCGTCGAGGTAATCGGTGCCGCGGAACTGCGCCCCGCCGCCAGGGGAGCCCGTGAACTGCACAGTCTGGAGCCGCACCACGAGCCTGGGACCTCGCCCGCCGATCCGCCCGGCATAGAGCAGGCGCAACTCCTCCTGCATGACGTCACGGAGGAAGAACGCTTCCGGCCCGGCCCCGCGGGCAAGGAGGGGGCGGATGTCGACCGTCACGGACGCATAGCTCGCTGGTGCCGGCTGCACGGGAGCAGGCTGAGCCAGGGCCGGCGACGCAAACGCGCCGGCTGCGGCGGCAAGGACCATGCGGCGGGTGAAGGGTGCCATCGAGGCCTCCAGAGTGCAGCTACGATCAATCGGCGCCGAGGGTTCCGGTTCGAACGGGGAGCGTCGACCCGAGGGCACGATTCACGCCACGACGCACGCAGACAGGAAACCTGACCTGGTCCCAGGTGTGCTGGAAGCGACTCTAGCCGAACCGGACGCCCACCACCTCGTAGGACTTGCCACCCCCAGGGGTCGTGACCTCCACGGTGTCGCCGACCTTCTTGCCCATGAGGGCGCGGGCGATCGGGGAGGTCACGGAGACGCGGCCGGAGCGCACGTCGGCCTCTGGCTCGCCCACGATCTGATAGGTTTTCTCCTCTTCGGTGTCCTCGTCCACGAGCTTCACCGTGGCCCCGAACATAATGTTCTCGCCCGACAGCTTCGTGACGTCGATCACCTCGGCCCGGGCGATGAGGCTTTCCAGTTCCATGATCCGGCCCTCGTTGAGGGACTGGGCCTCCTTGGCGGCATGGTACTCGGCATTCTCGGAGAGGTCGCCGAGCGCTCGGGCCTCGGAGATCGCCTGAATGATCCGCGGGCGCTCCACCTGCTGGCGGCGGCGCAGCTCCTCCTCCAGCGCGACGTAGCCCTTATTCGTGATCGGTACCTTGTCCATATTGTCCACCCGAGGCACGGGCAAAGCGCGCCCTCATCAATCGAACCAGGGCTTGCCGCCTCGGTCCTCATAAACTCGAAAGGGCCGGCTGGGGGCCGACCCGTTTCGAGATCAACACAAAACCCTGTGTGAGCTTTGCAGTTCCCTGGGAAGCCGGGAGCCTCAGGAGAAATAGTCCTGGAGCGGCCGCACCTCCAGATCGCCGCCGAGATAGGCTTGGATGCCCTCGGCTGCCGCGATCGCACCGGCAAGAGTGGTGTAGTAGGGAACCTTATGCAAGAGGGCGGCCCGACGGAGCGACCGGGAATCCGAGAGCGCGCCGGCCCCTTCCGTCGTGTTGAACACGAGTTGGATGTCGCCGTTCTTGATGGCGTCCACCACATGGGGGCGGCCTTCCAGCACCTTGTTGATCCGGTCCGCCTTCACACCGTTCTCGGAGAGATAGCGCTGGGTGCCCGCCGTGGCGACGATCCGGAAACCGAGCCCGGAGAGCATCTGCATGGTGGGCAGGATGCGGGCCTTGTCGGAGTCGCGCACCGACACGAACACGTTTCCCGTCTTCGGGACCTGGATCGAGGAGCCGAGCTGGCTCTTCGCGAAGGCGACCCCGAAGGAGCGATCGAGGCCGATCACCTCGCCCGTGGAGCGCATCTCGGGCCCCAGCAGAACGTCGACCCCCGGGAAGCGCGCGAAGGGGAACACCGCCTCCTTGACGCCGATATGGGACAGCTCCTTCGGCGTCAGTCCGAAGGATGCCAGGCTCTCGCCCGCCATGACGCGCGCCGCGATCTTCGCGATGGGCTCGCCGATCACCTTCGCGACGAAGGGGACCGTGCGCGAGGCCCGCGGGTTCACCTCGAGGACGAAGATGACTCCGTCCTTGATGGCGTATTGCACGTTCATGAGGCCGCCGACGTTGAGGGCCAACGCCAGTGCCGTCGTCTGCCGTTCGAGTTCGGCGATGATCTCGGGCGAGAGCGAACGGGGCGGCAGCGAGCAGGCGGAATCGCCCGAATGGATGCCCGCCTCCTCGATGTGCTCCATGATGCCGGCAATGAACACGTCCTTGCCGTCGCACAGGCAGTCCACGTCCACCTCGATCGCGTCCGAGAGATAGCGATCGAAGAGGAGCGGGTTCTGGCCCAGCACCGTGTTGATCTGGCCGGTCTTGTCGTTCGGATAGCGCGCCTTCACGTCGGAAGGGATCAGCGAGGGCAGGGTGCCGAGGAGGTACTCCTCGAACTGGACGTCGTCGCGGATGATCGCCATCGCGCGCCCGCCGAGCACGTAGGAGGGGCGGACCACGAAGGGCAGGCCGATTTCGGCGGCGATGAGGCGGCTCTGCTCGACGGAATAGGCGATGCCGTTCTTGGGCTGACGCAGCTTCAGCTTGTCGATGAGGCGCTTGAAGCGGTCCCGGTCCTCGGCGAGGTCGATGGCCTCGGGCGAGGTGCCGAGAATCGGGATGTCGACCGCTTCCAGGGCCCGCGCGAGCTTCAGGGGCGTCTGGCCGCCGAACTGCACGATGACGCCGAGAAGTTCCCCCCGTGATCGTTCCGTGTCGAGAATCTCGATCACGTCCTCCGCGGTGAGCGGCTCGAAGTAGAGGCGATCGGAGGTGTCGTAATCCGTCGAGACCGTTTCGGGATTGCAGTTGATCATGATGGTTTCGAAGCCTGCGTCCTTCAGAGCGAAGCAGGCGTGGCAGCAGCAATAATCGAACTCGATGCCCTGGCCGATCCGGTTCGGGCCGCCGCCGAGGATCACGACCTTGCGGGCGTCGGAGGGCCGCGCCTCATCGGCGGGCTGTCCCGCGAAGGGCGCCGTGTAGGTGGAGTACATGTAGGCCGTCGGCGAAGCGAATTCCGCCGCGCAGGTGTCGATGCGCTTGAACACCGGCCGGACGTCGAGCGAACGCCGGAGCGCCTTCACGTCGGCTTCCGTGGTGCCCGCGAGGACGGCGAGGCGCGCGTCCGAGAAACCCATGGATTTGAGCTGCCGGAAGGCACCGGGCGTCCGCGGCAGACCGTGCGCCTTCACCCGTTTCTCGAAATCGACGATGTCCTGCAACTGCTCCAGGAACCAGCGGTCGATGTGGCAAGACTCGTAGACCTCGTCGTGGCTGATGCCGAGACGCAGCGCTTGGCCGACCTTCAGGAGGCGGTCGGGCGTCGGCGTGCCGATGGCCGCCTTGATGGCGTTCCGGTCGTCGCCCTTGCCGAGCCCCTCGATCTCAATCTCGTCGAGGCCCGTCAGGCCCGTCTCAAGCGATCGCAGGGCCTTCTGGAGCGATTCCGCGAAGGTGCGCCCGATCGCCATGCACTCGCCGACCGACTTCATCGCGGTCGTGAGCGTCGGCTCCGCGCCGGGGAACTTCTCGAAGGCGAAGCGGGGGATCTTCGTGACCACGTAATCGATGGTGGGCTCGAAGCTCGCCGGCGTCGCGCCGCCCGTGATGTCGTTGGCGATCTCGTCCAGCGTATAGCCGACCGCGAGTTTCGCCGCGACCTTCGCGATCGGGAAACCCGTGGCCTTGGAGGCGAGCGCCGAGGAGCGCGACACGCGCGGATTCATCTCGATCACGATCATGCGCCCGTTCTCGGGGTTGATCGCGAACTGCACGTTCGAGCCGCCGGTCTCGACGCCGATCTCGCGCAGCACCGCGAGCGACGCGTCGCGCATCACCTGGTATTCCTTGTCGGTGAGCGTGAGCGCGGGCGCGACCGTGATGGAATCGCCCGTGTGCACGCCCATCGGATCCACGTTCTCGATGGAGCACACGATGATGCAGTTGTCCGCCCGGTCGCGGACCACCTCCATCTCGTATTCCTTCCAGCCCAGCACGCTTTCCTCGATGAGGACCTCGTTCGTCGGCGACGCGTCGAGGCCGCGTTCCACGATGTCGAGGAACTCCTCGCGATTGTAGGCGATGCCGCCGCCGGTGCCGCCGAGGGTGAAGGAAGGCCGGATGATGGCGGGAAGCCCGACCTCCGAGAGGGCAATGAGCCCTTCCCCGAGCGCATGCTCCTGATAGCGCTTGCGCCGCTCGTTCTCACCGGCGTTCCACTTGAACTCGAAGCCGGCGAGCATGCGCTTCTTGTCGCCGGGATGCACATCGAGGGCCTCGATGCGCGCGATCTCGGCCTCATAGAACTGCCGGTCGGCCTTCTTGAGGGCCGAAGCGTTGGCGAGCCGAGACTTCGGGGTATCGAGGCCGATCTTCGTCATGGCCTCCCGGAAGAGCTGGCGGTCCTCGGCCTTGTCGATGGCTTCCGCGTCCGCACCGATCATCTCGACGCCGAATTTGTCGAGCACGCCCATCTTCTTCAGGGACAAGGCCGTATTGAGTGCCGTCTGCCCTCCCATGGTAGGCAGAAGCGCGTCGGGCCGCTCCTTCTCGATGATCTTGGCGACCACTTCGGGGGTGATGGGCTCGACATAGGTCGCATCCGCGAGATCGGGGTCCGTCATGATCGTCGCCGGATTCGAGTTCACGAGGACGATGCGGTAGCCCTCGGCGCGAAGTGCCTTGCAGGCCTGAGTGCCGGAGTAATCGAACTCGGAGGCCTGCCCGATGATGATGGGCCCCGCCCCGATGATGAGGATGGAGGAGATGTCGGTCCGCTTCGGCATGGTCGTCCCGCGCGTGGCCAGCCGCGAGCCCGCGGGGACGCGGCACCTCGGAACGGCTGGCTGTGTGTGGAAAAGGCTTGCTGGGAAGGCCTCTTACACGCCAAAGCCGGCGGTTGGAAGTCTGCCGGGCTCGCTTCGGGCGGGACGGCGCGGCCTGGAAACGGGATTGCAGGTGCTGCCTGTATGGACTGCCCCGCCTTGAAAGCGGTGGACCTCCGTTCCAGCTCTGGGGGCCAAGATCGGGAGGATCGGCATGGCGGGGCAGCGGCGCTGGGCGGTGGTTACGGGTGCGTCGAGCGGGATCGGCGTGGAGGTCGCGCGGGTGCTGGCTGCGCGCGGCTACAATCTGGTGCTGACCGCCCGCCGCGAGGAGCGCCTGCAGGCGCTCGCTGGGGAACTTCGGTCGGCCCATGCGGCCGTCGGCATCGAGACCCTTGCTCTCGATCTCGAGGATCGGGAGGCTCCCGCCGATCTGATCGAAATCCTCTCGGGGCGCGGGATCACGATCCACACGCTCGTCAACAATGCGGGTTTCGGCCTTCGCGGGACCTTCGCGACCCTGCCCATCGAGCGGCAGATCGGGATGATAGAACTCAACGTCACTGCCCTGACCAAGCTCTCGCGTCTGGTCCTGCCGGGACTGATTGAACGGCGCTGGGGCGGCATCATCAACGTGGCCTCGACAGCCGCCTACCAGGCCGGGCCGCATATGGCGGTCTACTACGCCACCAAGGCCTACGTGCTCTCGCTCTCGGAAGCCCTGCACGAGGAGATGAAGCCCCACAACGTTACCGTGACGGCCCTCTGCCCCGGGCCGACCACCACCGAATTCGCCGCGACTGCCGACATGGAGCACATGAAGGCCTTCCAGTGGGGCGCCATGGATGCCGCGAGCGTCGCTCGCATGGGGGTGGACGGCTACGAAGCCGGGAAGGCCGTGGTGGTCACCGGCGCGGCAAACCAAGTCGGTGCCGTCGCGGCCCAATTTCTACCCCGCTGGGTGACCCGGAAGATCGCCGGCAGGATCCAGGCCTGAGGAGCCAAACCTCCTGAATGGCGTGACGCTTGAGGCGCAACCCCCTCGCCATGTGCGCCAGCGCACATCGCGACCTTCCATACCTCCTATTAGTTAGATATCGAACTAAATCGGTTCGTTGCCAATCCTGGAGGTCGGTCATGCAGCTCTCGCGTCGTCAGCTCATTCTTGGAGCCGGGGGCGGCGCCCTGGCGCTCGTCGGTGGGACCGGGATCTTCACGGTCACGAAAACCGCAGATGCGGCCATCGCGCCCTGGCATCTCGAGCCCCTCCCAGGCCTCGACCCGCGCCTCGACGTGTTCCGGCATGCGATCCTGGCCCCCAATCCGCACAATCGCCAGCCCTGGGTGCTGCGCCTCGTCGGCGAGAACGAGGCCGTCGTGACCTGCGACCTCGACCGGCGCCTGCCCGAGACGGACCCCTTCGACCGCCAGATCACGATCGGGTTCGGCTGCTTCCTGGAGCTTGCCGCTATCGCGGCGTCGGCCCGTGGCCTCAGGGTCGAGCAACAGCTCTTCCCCGAGGGTGAGCCCTCCGACCGCCTCGACGGCAGGCCCGTCGCACGTCTGCGATTCGTCCGCGACGCGGCGGTCAGCCCTGATCCGTTGAGTGCCCACATCACGGCCCGGCGTTCCAACAAGGAGCCTTACGACTCCGCCCGGCGGGTGTCCCCGGAGGCGCTGGCCGGATCACGGAGCCCAACAGCCGCGGGCGTCACGCTCGCGACGGGAGACGATCCCGCTTTCGTGGCGGCGATGCGCGACCTCACCTGGCGATCCTTCCAGACCGAGTTCGGCATCGGGCGAACCCATATGGAGAGCGTTCGGCTAATGCGGATTGGCGCCGCGGAGGTGGACGCGAATCCGGATGGAATTTCCCTGCGCGGACCGATGATCGAGGGCCTGAGACTTGTCGGGCTCGTGTCCCGTGAGGAGCTCGCAAGACCTGGGAGCACTGCCCACCAGGCCGGGATCGACCGCTATCGTGGCATCACGGGCTCGGCCCAAGCCTTTCTCTGGATCAAAACGGCCGAGAATCGGCCCCGGGACCGCATCGCGGCTGGACGGCTGTACCTTCGCACCAATCTCGCGGCCACCGGGCTCGGGATTGTCATGAGCCCCTTGAGCCAAGCCCTGCAGGAGTTCCCCGAGATGCGGGAGCACCATGTCGAGATGCACCGGCGGCTCGCGCCGGAAGGCGGCACGGTTCAAATGCTGGCGCGTCCCGGCTATGGACCTGAGGTCGCCCCGTCTCCGCGCTGGCCCGTTGAGACGAGGGTCGCCTCCTCCCCCGCCGCGTGAGCCCCCTTGAGCCGAACTCCTACCGGACATAACCCCGCAGGATGCGACCCGGCAGGACAGAGCCCGGCCGGACGGAACCTGACCGAACAGGACCTCACGGCGCAGGATCCGCCTGCCTTTCGCGTGTTCAACGAGATCGGCATTCTCGAACATCTCTCACGCACGATGTTCGAGCGTGTCATGCCCGAGGGGATGACGGTGGCGCAGTTCGGGATCCTGAACCATTTCGTGCGGCTCGGCGGCGAGCGCTCGCCGGCTCGCCTCGCCGCAGCCTTCCAGGTCACGAAGCCCACCATGACGAGCACCCTCCAGCGCCTGGAGCGCGCGGGCCTCGTCGCGATCCGCCCGGACCCCCGGGACGGGCGCGCCAAGGTGGTGGCCATCACGGAGCGCGGCGTCGCCATGCGCCGGGCCTGCATCGAGGCCCTAGAGCCGGTGCTCGCGCAACTCGGCGCCCTTGTGCCTGCCGGCGATTTGGAGGCGCTGTTGCCTGGTCTGACCCGCCTGCGCCAGACGCTCGACGCCGAGCGCGAGCGTTTCGGCACCCCCCGGGCCGACGCCCTGTGACGCCGAACCTCCGCCGGCAGGTCGCAGCCTTCACGGGTGTCGGGGTCGTTGCAGCCGTGGTGCATTACGGGCTGCTCATCGCGCTCGTGGAGGCGGCGGGCTTCGGGCCCGTTCCCGCGACCCTCGCGGGCTATGTCGCGGGTGGTGTCGTCTCCTACTGCCTCAACCGCCGCCACACTTATGCGAGCGACCGTCCCCACAGGGAGGCGACCTGGCGCTTCGCGGTCGTGGCCTTCGCGGGATTTCTGCTCACCGGAGGCTTCATGCATGTGTTCACGGAACCGCTCGGCGTACCCTACCTGCCGGCGCAACTCGTCACCACCGGGATCGTGCTCGTGTGGAGCTTCCTCGCCAACAGGATCTGGACGTTCGGCCCTTAGAGCCGTGTCCTTGGGTAGCCTCCGCTCTCGCTTCTGTGTGGTCGCGTTTTCTTCACGTGAGCCGGATCCACCTCACTCGAAAACGCTTCGTTTCTGAGTGGTCGCGTTTTCTTCACGTGAGCCGGATCCACCTCACTCGAAAACGCTCTAGCTGAGCGGCGTCGCCACGAAGGTCATGCGGGCTTGATTGTGGCCCATGTTGTGCGGGTGGCGCTCGGCCGAAAAGCCCTCGTCGTGGAGCATCTCGAGCATCTCGACCTCGCCGAACTGCGCGAGGCCAAGTTCATCCCGGATCTTGCGGTAGTCCGAGAGGGCCGTGCGGGCGAGGCTCACCAGGGCGGCCTTCAGGAATCCCCCGGACCACGCGAAGGAGAGGAGTGCCCTGGCATCGGTGACCGGGCTGACATCCGGGGGGATCACGTCGGCGAGAACGAGACGGCCTCCGGATTTCAGCTTCGCGCGCCAGGTTTTCAGGAGGACGCGCAGCTCGTCGAGGGAGAGGTACTGCACGAGGGAGTTCGCCACCACGAGATCGAGGGAGCCATCCTCGATGTCATCGAGATCGTCCGGTGCCAGCACCGCGACACGCGGGTTGTTGAGGAAGCGCTTCTTGAGGCGCTCGCGCACCAGGGGCGCGGCGTCGAGGAGGTAGAGCTTGCCGCAGCGCGCCGCGACCCGCTCGGCCGCCAGCGCCTCTCCCGAGCCGTGATCGAGCACCACGGCATCAGGGGAGGGGATGAAGGAGATCATGTCCCCCGCGATCCGGCCATAATGGATGAGCTTATGCCGCTCGTTGGCGTAGATCGGGGTGTCCTGGTTCCAGAAGTCGCGCCAGTTCATCGGCTCGTCTGCCTCGCGAGGCGCACAACGGACGGCGCCTTCCCGCGGCGCTTATAGCCGAGACCGCTTGTGCCGCCACTCGGCTCCGGCCAAGGGCTGGAGGGATGGGGCTCAGCTCCACAGCTTCATGAGAGGTCCATCCGGCCCGTCTACGGGATCCGCGTCGGGGAGCGGCACTCGCGACGTGCTTTGCCTGGCCTGGGCGATCAATGCTGGACCGTCCCGCATCTCGTTCGGCTCGCGCCCGCCCGCATAGGCTCCGATGACGAGAAAGTCGGGGCTGGCTTTCAGGAGCGCGTGGGAGACGCCTGCCGGCACCACGACCACGTCACCCATGGACAACCCGATGGTCTCGCCGCTCTCGCCGCCGAACTGGACGGTCGCGGAGCCGCCCGCGATGCCGAGCACCTCATGGGCGTTGGCGTGGTAGTGATGGTAATCCTCGATGCCCTCCCGATTGGCATTGGTCCAGCCGTTCTTCCGGAAGGTGTCCTCGAAGGCCTTGCCGGGATCGCTGGCGGAGGGCGGAATGGCGCCGCGGCGAACGATCAGGGGCAGGCGGCTGTTCGGGACGAGCCCCGTATCCTCGAAGACGAAGGTGTCGGTACCAAGCGGGGCGTTGTACCCCCGGGCCTGACCATACCCTTTGGCCTGAGCCATCGCGTTCCTCCTCCATTGGGAAATCCAGGGGAGAGAACGCGTGAGGGCGGGAAAGGTGGCAGGCACTCTCTTCCCCAGCAGGGTCAGGGGAGAGAAGGGGGGCTCCTCAGAACCCCAGGCGCATCGCCGCGACGGAGCGGTCGATGGACATGTAGAACAGGGTGAAGGCCACGGCGCCGGCAATGCCGAACTCGACGGCCTGGTTCTTGAAGAGGCGCATCTCCCGCAGAAGCCCGTCGCCGAACACCACCATGATCCAGGCGGTCGCGAGAATGATGGGCATACCGAAGAGGAAGGCCCAGGTCGATTCGACCTGGCTGGTGTTCGACGGATCGAGGAGGGGGCGGATGTTGCGCACCCAGGGTGCGTAAGCCGCTGCGAAGAAGGAGGTCGCCCACGACAGCGCCACCGCAACGCCGAGATGGAACGAGAATGTCTTGTGCATGCGGATGAAGTCGTCCGCGCTCTTGTCGTTCGCCGTCAAGGTTCAAACCCCCAGATCAGATGCGCCGTTGTTTGGTTCGGCTGTTGATCGGGAGGTAGCGCGATTTGGGGCACGAGTGCAACCACGCCCTTCGGCCGATAAGCCTGGCCTAAGTCCCTGCCAAGCTTGAAGGAACCCGCGCCGGCCGGGTCGGGCCTGCGCTCTTATGCCCGAGCCTCGGGGCCCAGCCGCCGCTCCGGGGGCCAACCCTCACGCGGCTTCTTCGCCGCGCTTGTTGTCCTCGATGAGTTTCACGAAGCGGTCGAAGAGATAGTGGCTGTCCTTCGGGCCCGGCGAGGCTTCCGGGTGGTACTGGACCGAGAAGGCGGGGCGGTCGATGAGCGCGATGCCGCAATTCGAGCCGTCGAAGAGCGACACGTGGGTTTCGACCGCGTTGGCGGGCAGGCTGGCGGGATCGACCGCGAAGCCGTGGTTCATCGAGGTGATCTCCACCTTGCCCGTCGTCTTGTCCTGCACGGGGTGGTTTGCCCCATGATGGCCCTGGTGCATTTTCATGGTGCGCCCGCCGACCGCGAGGCCGAGCATCTGGTGGCCGAGGCAGATCCCGAAGGTGGGAACCTTGTGATCCAGAAGCTTGCGGATCACCGGAACCGCATATTCGCCCGTGGCGGCCGGATCGCCGGGACCGTTGGACAGGAATATTCCGTCGGGCTTGAGCGCCATGACCTCCTCGGCCGTGGCTGTCGGGGGCACGACGGTGACCTTGCAGCCCGCCTGGGCGAGGAGGCGCAGGATGTTGCGCTTCACCCCGTAATCGATCGCCACCACATGGTGGCGCGCCTGCGCCTGGCGGCCGTAGCCCTGGCCGAGCGCCCAGGTGGTCTCGTCCCATTCGAAGCGCTGCGCTCCCGCCACCAGGGGGACGAGGTCGAGGCCGTTCATGGAGGGCAGGCCGCTGGCGCGGGCCTTCAGGGCTTCGATGTCGAAGAGACCCGTGGGATCGTGCGCGATCACGCCGTTCGGCATGCCCCGGTCGCGGATAAGGGCCGTAAGCGCCCGAGTGTCGACCCCTGTGAGGCCGACGATGCCGCGGGCTTTGAGCCAGGCATCCAGGTTCCGCGAGGCGCGCCAGTTCGAGGGGTCGGTGACCGCGGTGGCGAGCACCAAGCCGCGCACGCCCGAGGAGGACGCCGCGTTGATGCTCTCCACGTCCTCCTCGTTGGTGCCCACATTGCCGATATGGGGGAACGTGAAGGTGATGATCTGGCCCGCGTAGGAGGGATCCGTGAGGATCTCCTGGTAGCCCGTCATCGCGGTGTTGAAGCAGACCTCGCCCGAGGCCTCGCCGACGGCGCCGATCCCGAAACCCTCCAGCACCGTGCCATCCTGCAGCACGAGCACGGCCGTGGCGCGCGGTTCCTCCCAGCCGGAGGCGGCCTGATTGTCTTGCAGCATGGCCTTGATCCAATTAAGTGCGGCTTTCGAAGCCAAGCTGCGCAGCCGAAGCCAAGCCGCGCAGCAGCGGTCGCGAAGGCGGCCGCCATTCCCGTTCGCGGTTGCTTAAAGCAGCCCCCTCCGGCCCGTCAACGGCGCCCGACCTCAAGGAGACGCGCGATGCGCGACCATTTCACCACCGAGCTCAAGCAGGCCATGAAAGCCGGCGACAAGCGCAGGCTCGGCACCATCCGCCTGATCCAGGCGGCCCTCAAGGACAAGGACATCGAGGCCCGCGGCGCCGGAAAGGGCCAGGCCACCGATGAGGAGATCCTCGGCCTGCTGCAGAAGATGATCAAGCAGCGCCAGGAATCCATGGCGATCTACGATCAGAATGGCCGCCCGGAACTCGCCCAGGCCGAGCGCGAGGAGGCAGAGGTGATCCAGGGCTTCCTGCCCCAGCAGCTCGACGAGGCCGAGACCCGCCGGGCCATCGAGGACGCCATCGGGGAAACGGGCGCGGCCTCCATGAAGGATATGGGCAAGGTGATCGGGGTGCTGCGGGGTCGGTATGCCGGCCGCATGGACTTCGCGAAGGCCAGCGGCCTCGTGAAGGAGATGCTCCCGAAAGGGTGAGAAGCTCTCTGCCGCGCCTCCCGTTTCCGGCCTCCGGACATGCGTTCGCGTTCACTCTGTTCAAGAGCGGCTTCTCCGGAGGGCCTGTGGCCCGAGCGGAGGAGCAGGAGAGATGAGGGAGCGGGACGCCAGGTCGCCAGCTCAGGGGTAGAGTGAAGATGCCAGCACCCTGGCGTCCCGCCGGTGTCCGT